>Ga0209603_1000063_pt1 | contig 129267 bp, 104 predicted proteins | sample COGITO_mtgs_1206_FD_184812 | JGI IMG/M metagenome (GOLD analysis project Ga0209603, IMG submission 184812) | Pelagic marine microbial communities from North Sea - COGITO_mtgs_120607 (SPAdes) (version 2) | ecosystem: Environmental > Aquatic > Marine > Epipelagic ...
TAGTAGCTATAGAATCAGTACCAGCAGCACCACCAATGGACCAGTTAGCAACAGTTGCACCATTGACAGATACGTCTATAGATGCACCATTCCAACCATCACCCCAACTATCTTGCATGTCTATTGTATAATTACATGACGTAGCAACAACTGCACCACAAGTACCATCAGAAACACAATTTCCAAAACATGCTTGTAACATCTGGTTTCCAGTAAATGAAGCCATAATTCTATCATTCCAATTATTAGGATCTGCACAAGCTTGTCCAGTTAAATCTTCTTTAGCATTCCAGTCACCACCATTAGCAGGACTATTTAAGAAAATATAGTTTCCACCACTAGTAGGAACAGTAGCTATACCTTCCCATGTTCCGTCTCCATCTTCATCACTTAAAGGAACAGCCAATGCATCTCCTAATACACCACCACCTGCATACATGCCATTAGCACCTACAGTAATTAATTGCGTATTCACAGAAAAATGAGTGTTACATGTAGAATTAGATGTATGAGTTAGGAAAGATCCAGTAGCTGGACTAGGCCCAAAAGAACCCAATGAAGCACCAGTTGGATCTAAGATTGTAAATGTAATTTCATTATCCCAAATACCAGAATTAAAACTAAAATCAACAGCATCGCCACTAAGTACATCAACAGAAACTGTATCACCAGCTCCACTAACAGAAACGTTAGAAACTATCGATCCATTGACAGAAACGTCTATAGATGCACCATTCCATCCATCACCATAACTATCTTGCATTTCAATAACATAACCACACTGCGCAGAGGCGAAAGCATATGTTAGAAACAGTGTAAAAAGAGTAAATATTTTTTTCATATAAGTTTGTTTAATTAATAAAAATTATTGTTAGTTATTAACAATAACATGTTAAATGTATGTATTTCATATTTAAATTAAAACAAAAGAGTTAAAAATTTTAACTTTAATTTAACATTTTATTATTTTTTATAATTTCAAATTCACAATATTGTAGACTTTTAAATGGTATTTTATATCTAAATTAGTAACATATTAAAATTTTTTAAAAGTGACAACAAACAAATTAGACTTTAAAGACAAGAATATATTAGTTGGAGGTTCAAACAACGGAATTGGATGGGCATCTGCTAAACAATTTGCTGAAAGAGGAGGAAATGTCACACTTGTTTCAAGAAGCATTGATTTGTTAAAACATAGATTATCCTTATTGTCTAATAATGGTAATCAACACCACAACTTTATTCCATTAGATTTCTCTAAACCTAATGAACTTGAAGTAAATCTCAAAGAATTCATTTTAAAAAATGTAATCGAATACGATATTGTTATTAATAACACTGGAGGTCCACCCGGTGGAGCTCTTGAAAATGCAAAAACAGAAGATCTGCTAAGCGCAATTAATCTGCACTTAATTTCTTTTCATAAAATTTTGGGTCTTACTCTTTCAGGAATGAAAAAAAAAGAAAGTGGAAGAATTATTAATATAATTTCCACGTCTGTTAAACAGCCTTTAAACGGCTTAGGAGTTTCCAATACTGTCAGAGGAGCTGTTGCCAGTTGGGCTAAAACGTTGGCCAACGAATTGGGTTCTTATAATATAACTGTAAATAATGTCCTCCCTGGAGCAACTAACACAGGAAGATTAAAGGAAATTATAAAAAGTAAAGCAGAAAAACTAAATATAGCAGAAAAAGTTGTTGAAGAACAAATGGCCAGTCAAGTTCCTCTAAATAGAATCGCTGAGCCAATTGAAGTAGCAAATGCAGTCTTATTTTTAGCTTCTTCAAAAGCTAGCTATATTAGTGGTATAAATCTACCTGTAGATGGTGGAAGGACTAAAAGCTTGTAAGTAAATATTATATCAATAATTTAAATCCTCTACCATGAACATTTATGATTTGAATTTGGTCGTCATGCTTTAAGTATTTTCTAAGCTTTGCAATATAAACATCCATACTTCTACCATTAAAATAATTATCATCTCCCCAAATTGCTTTTAATGCATGATTTCTTTCTAAAATATCATTTTTGTTTTTAAATAACAAGGTTAATAAATCAGATTCTTTCGTCGTAAGATTTACTGAAAAATCATCTTTAGATAGGATTTGTTTTTTTGGGTTAAAGGTAAATAATCCTATTTTTATATCGTCATAATGTGCTTCTGAAACGACGTTAGACCTTCTTAATACCGCATTTATTCTCGCCACAAATTCTTCCATATTAAATGGTTTGGTAATGTAATCATCAGCTCCAATGTCAAACCCTTTTAAAGTATCTTCTTTCATTGATTTTGCGGTAAGAAAAATGATAGGAATTTTTTTATCGATTCCTCGAATATCTTTCGCGGTGCTAAACCCGTCTTTGACAGGCATCATTACATCAAGAATTACTATGTCATATTGGTTTTTAACAAATGATTTATAACCCAATTCTCCATTTTGTTCCCAATGACAGCTAAAGCCTTTAGCAATTAAATAATCAGAAGTAATAGAACCTAAGTTTGAGTCATCTTCAATTAATAATATTTTAACTTTCTTATTCATTATGATAAAATTTTAGAGGATTTTAAATTTATTGAAAAAGTACTTCCACCATTAAGTTTGCTTTCCACCATTATTTTACCATCATGTAAATCTATTATTGTTTTGACATAGCTTAATCCTAAACCAAATCCTTTGACATTATGAACATTTCCAGTGGGCACCCTAAATAATTTTTCAAAAATCCTTTTATGATTATCTCTTGCAATTCCTATGCCATTATCTTTAACTCTTATAACTAGTCCGCCAATAACGTCTCTAGTAGAGATAGTTACAATTGGAGGTTTAGAGCTATATTTTTGAGAATTGTCTAATAAATTATATATAACATTTGCTATGTGTAGCTTATCAGCCTCCATTAATTTATTTTGAGCCAAAAAGTCAGTTTTTACGATGCCACCTTTTTTATCAAATGAAAGGGTTATAGATTTTATAGCTTTTTTAATAACATCTTCAATATTAAAAATTTCTAATTTTAAATCCGGATTTCCTTTTTGTGAAAGAGAACTTTGAAGAACATTTTCTACTAATTTCCCCAATCTTTCGTTCTCAGATTTTATTGTATTCAAAAATTTTTTTCTGTTTGTTTTTTCAAGTTTAATACTTGAATCTGAAAGCGCTTCACAAGCTAAACCAATAGTTGCTATTGGAGTTTTAAGTTCATGAGTCATATTATTTATAAAGTCCGTTTTAATTCGAGTATTTTTTTCCTGACTTTGAATTATTTTAATACTGTAAATAAATGTTCCAAGAATGATTAATAAAAGAATAATTGAAATAATAAAAATATGGCTAAATGATTTTCTTATAGATTTTTCTAGTTTGAGAATATATAGCGTAAATATTCTCTTTTCTGTAAATAATTCATCATTTAAAAATTCAGCAGAATAACTATTAGAACTCTTTAAAATATTATTATCAATATCTTCAAAATTTGACAGAATCAATAATCCAGATTGATCAGTGATACTAAAATGGTAATCGTTTTTAACACCATGCTTTTCCAAAGCACTTTCTATCACTGAAATTACGAGTTTTTCCTTTAAAGAATTGTCTACATTGATATTTATGTTAATTGCAAAATGGTTATTGATAATTCCAAAAATTTGTTTTCTCTTTTCAGAAATAGATTTTTCAGAAATAGTATTTATTTCTAAAGCTAAACTATCTAACATCTCAATTTTATTTTGAGATTTATTATTTAAAGACAAAATATTATTTCCAATATTAGGATGAAAATAATTGGATTCGTTTAAAATTTTTTCTCTTAATTCTTCACCAATTTCTTGAACACATATTTCAATAACATTATTAAAATTGTCTTTTTTTTCTGTGAAAGTATTTCTTGCCCAAAAGACTTGGATAATTATAAATCCTAGTAAAGCAAAGCTGCTTAGAAAAATAATAATTTTAATATACTTATTGTTATTATTCAAAAGTCAACTTTTTAAAACTTAAAGAGGGATATTGCCATGTTTTTTCCGGGAGATATTTACTTTTTTGTTTTCTGAAATTTTAAAAGCTTTAATTAATTTTTCTCTTGTTGAAGAAGGCTCAATAACCTCATCAATATAGCCCCTTGAGGCAGCGTTGTATGGATTGGCAAATAAACTTGCATATTCTTTTTCTTTTTCTTGAAGCTTTTGTGATGGATTTTTAGAGCTTTTAATCTCCTTTTTAAAGATGATTTCTGCAGCACCTTTCGCACCCATGACAGCAATTTCTGCAGATGGCCATGCAAAATTCATATCAGCTCCAATATGCTTGGAATTCATCACATCATAAGCCCCTCCATAAGCTTTTCGAGTAATAACAGTAATTCTTGGAACAGTTGCTTCACAAAAAGCATAGAGTAATTTAGCTCCATTTGATATAATACCGTTCCATTCTTGATCGGTTCCAGGCAGAAATCCAGGTACGTCTTCAACCACTAATAGAGGAATATTAAAAGCATCACAAAATCTCACAAATCTAGCTCCTTTTTTTGAGGCGTTAACATCTAATACTCCTGCAAGAACAGCTGGTTGGTTTGCTATTAGACCAATAGATCTACCAGCTAGACGGGCAAACCCTACTACAATATTTTCAGCATATTCAGGCTGAACTTCAAAAAAGCTATTAGTGTCCACTAATTTAGAAATAACTTCCTTTACATCGTAAGGCTGGTTAGGATTTTCGGGAATAAGTTCATCCAATATAAGCCTTTCTTCATTATCAAATTCATATGGGATATTTGCAGGTGTTTCTTCACAGTTTTGAGGTAAGTAAGAAATTAATATTTTTAATTTATTTATTGTGTCTAATTCATTTTCACCTGCAAAATGAGAAACACCAGACTTGCTCATGTGCGTATCTGCCCCTCCTAACTCCTCCGAAGAAACTTCTTCGTTAGTTACAGTTTTAACTACGCTAGGACCTGTTACAAACATATAAGAAGTGCCTTTAGTCATGATAATAAAATCTGTCAAAGCTGGAGAATAAACGGCTCCACCAGCACAAGGACCCATGATAGCAGAAAGTTGGGGGATTAACCCTGATGCTTTAGTATTTCTGTAAAATATATCAGCATATCCACCTAGTGAAACAACACCTTCCTGAATTCTTGCACCACCAGAATCATTTAAACCAATAATAGGCACCCCATTTTTAATGGCAAGATCCATTATTTTACAAATTTTTTCTGCATGAGCTTCAGCTAAAGAACCACCTAGAACGGTAAAATCCTGAGAATAAACATAAATTAATCTTCCATTCACAGTGCCATAGCCAGTGACAACACCATCACCTAAAAATTTGGTTTTTTCCAGTCCGAAGTTTGTAGACCTATGGGTTACCAAGCCTCCAATTTCTTCAAAACTATTTGTATCAAGTAAAAGTTCTAACCTCTCTCGAGCAGTTAGTTTTCCTTTCTTATGTTGAGCTTCAATCCTCTCAGAACCTCCTCCAATTTTTGATGCTGCTATTTTCTTTTCTAACTCTTTATTTTTCATTCTAATTCATTAGTTCTTCAATTTCATCTGCCTCAATAGGAATGTTTTTCATAAGATTTAATGGTGCAGCATTTTTCTGAACTACAACATCATCTTCCAATCTAATCCCAAGCCCCTCTTCTGGAATATAAATTCCTGGTTCTACAGTAAAAACCATATTTTCTTTAATTTTTTCAGTCCATGATCCTAAATCATGAGTGTCTAAACCAATATAATGTGAAGTTCCATGCATGAAATATTTTTTGTAAGCAGGCCAATTTTCATCCTGATTTTTTATGTCTTTCATAGAAATTAATTTAAGTTTAATTAATTGCTCTTCCATTAATTGTCCTACTTCTTTATGATAATCATTTAAATAAACTCCTGGTTTTAAAAGCTTAGTTGCTTGATTTTTCACATTTAATACAGCATTATATACTTCTTTTTGTCTTTTGGTAAACTTCCCATTTACAGGTACACACCTAGTAAGATCTGATGAGTAATTAGCATATTCTGCGCCAAAGTCCATTAAAATAATCTCTCCCTCATTACATAATTTATTATTTTCTATATAATGTAATACACAGGCTGACTTTCCCGAAGCGATAATAGGTGTATACGCAAAACCTTTCGATCTATTACACAAAAATTCGTGCATCAATTCTGCTTCAATTTCGTACTCCGTTTTACCTACTTTAATAAAATCCAAAAGTCTTCGGAATCCTTTTTCAGTAATATCACAAGCCTTTTGCATTATAGTAATTTCAATAGGATCTTTAACAGACCTTATCTGGTGCATAATTGGTGCAGATCTTAGTATATTATGAGTGGGGAAATCAGTTTTAAATTTTTTTATAAACCTATCTTCTCTTGTTTCCATTTCATTATTTGACCTCAAGTGCTCGTTGGAATTTAAATAAACATTTTCACTTTCAATAACAAGTTGTCTAAAAATGTTATCAAATTGATTTAACCAATATATGGTTTCAATACCCGAAACCTTTGTAGCATTTTCTTTAGTTAATTTCTCCCCCTCCCAAATAGCAATATGCTCATTGGTTTCTTTTAAAAATAATATTTCTCTATTTGCTTTGTTTTTATTCGTGGGCGCAATAACCAATATGCTTTCTTCCTGATCAATTCCGGAAAGGTGAAAAATATCTCTGTGTTGGTGAAATGGGAGTGAACTATCAGCACCTGTACTGTAAATGTCATTTGAATTGAAAATAGCTAAGCTATTTGGCTTCATTTGATTTGTGAAATTTGCACGATTTTTTATAAATAATTTGCTATCGATAGGAAGATATTTCATAATTTTTTATGTAAATTTTTTTAGTAAAAATAAGAATATTTGAGGTATCATCATGGCTTAAAGAAAATTACTATAATTGAAAAATAATTTTGTTTGTTTTATTGAAAGCAATGACAATTTGATGACAATGAATCTACTCATATTTAACGATTTTTGTATTTGAAAATATTTGTTGAATTCTCTTCATATCATAGCGCTAACACATCGTGACTTTAATTTTGACGAAATTGGTCTTTTCCATCTGGAAGATTCTTCAAGAATAAAAAGACTAAATAAATTAAAGAAAGATTTAAATATTAATGAGTTAATGTATTTATCTACCTGCAACAGAGTAGAATTCATTATTAACTCTAACCAAAAAATAGATACTCAGTTTTTAAATACACTTGTAGGTAATTTTATAACCTCCAAGAAAATAAAATCCTTTGTTGACAAAATCGCTGTTTTCTCTGCAAATGAAGCTATTCATCATCTTTTTTCAGTTGCTTCCTCTATAGATTCACTAGTAGTAGGAGAAAGAGAAATTATAACTCAAGTAAGGAAAGCCTTTGAAGAATGTAAAGACCACAATTTATGTGGAGACTTTATCAGAGTACTTGTGCAAATGACTATTTCAACAGCTAAAAAAGTATATACGGAAAGTGAAATAGCTACTAGGCCAGTTTCAATTGTTTCCTTAGCATTTTTAGAATTGAAGAAATATATTTCTAAAAAGCCTAAAAAGATAGTAGTTATTGGGGCTGGAAAAACCATTACCTCAATGCTTAAATTCATAAATAAAAATATTCATCATCAATTTATTATTTTTAACAGATCTAAAGAAAAAGCTGAAAATCTTGTAAGTCATCTTCAACTTAATGCTCAAATATTTCCTCTTAGTGAATTGGGGAATCAAGAACTAGATTACGATTTTATAATTACCTGTACAGGGTCAAAAAATATAATTTTAGATACTGAAAAGTTTAAAAAAATAAATCCAGATAATAAAAAAAATGTAATTGTTGATTTGGCAGTTCCAAATGATTGTGATAATAATATCGCTAATAAATTTAATGCTACGCTAATTAATGTAAACCAATTAAAGACAAGAGCAGAAGAAAATTTAAAAGCAAGAAGCGAAGAAATAAACAGATGCTTAGAGATTATTGAAAAGCAAATTATTAAGTATTATTTTGTTGAAAAAGAAAGAAAATTGGAAAGAGCATTAAGTGCTGTTCCTCAAAGTATCAAAGGAATTAGACAAAAAGCTTTTAAAGAAGTTTTTGTTAAAGAATTAGAAACATTGGATCCACAAGCAATTAACATAGTGAACAGCTTGGTTGATTATATGGAAAAAAAATACATAAGTGTTCCTATGAAAATGGCTAAAGACATCTTGTTAAAAGAATCAACAAAATAATTTTTGAGTAATATTAAAATAACCATAGGTTCAAGAGGAAGTAAACTTGCTTTATGGCAAGCTAATCACATCCAAGAAAAGCTATCTCATCACGGGGTTGAATCAGAAATAAAAATCATTAAAACTAAGGGTGATCAAATTCAGCATTTAAGTTTTGATAAAATTGAAGGAAAAGGGTTTTTTACTAAAGAAATTGAAACAGCTTTAATAAATAAAGAAATTGATTTAGCAGTTCATTCCCTTAAAGATATGGAAACTGAGCAATCTAAAGAGTTGTCAATTGAAGCAATTCCAATAAGAGAAAATCCATCAGATACCCTTCTAATTAATATGGCTTCCTTTGATAAAACTCAAGTGTTGAATATTATAAAAAAAGGGAAGGTAGGAACTTCTTCTGCTCGAAGAAAAAATCAGCTTCTTTTATTTAGAGATGATTTGATAATTAAAGACCTAAGAGGAAATGTTCCAACAAGGATACAAAAACTTAGAGATGGACATTACGATGCAATTGTACTAGCAAAAGCAGGAATTAATAGACTTAATATTGATATTTCAGATTTATTTGTTTTAGACTTATCACCCGCAACTTTTATTCCTGCCCCTGCTCAGGGAGCATTAGGGATTCAGATTAGAGATAGTAGTCTTCAATTAAAACAAATTGTAAATAAACTTAGCCACAAGGAAACATTAGAAAATGTGGTTTTTGAAAGAAAAATTTTAAACAGTACTGGAGGTGGGTGTCACTCACCAATGGGAGTATTTTCTAAAATAGATAATGGCATTCGAAATACATGGGTGACCTACTCGAAAGAAGTTAATGATTATCCAATAAGATTTTTGAGTTACTCAAATAATGTGAGCGCTATCGTAGCAAAAATAAAAAGTAAGAACAAAAACAAAAAAATTTGGATATCAAGAACACTAAATAATAACAGCATTTTTAGTAAGTTGTTAACCAATAAAAGTCATGAAGTTACAGGGAATTCATTAATACAAAAACAAGAAATAAAAATAAATCAACTTCCAGATTGTGATTGGATATTTTTCAATTCTTTTTTCTCATTTGAATCAATTAAGTACTTAAAAAAAGATTTCTCAAATAAAAAAATAGCTGCGTATGGAAAATCTACAGCAAGCTATTTGTATAAAAATGGATTAAATGTTGATTTTACAGGTCAAGGATCACCGCATGAGATAGCTGAAGCATTTAAAATAAAATTAAAAAGTAATGAAATTGCTTTTTTCCCATCCTCCAACAGAACTATAGGGACAGTTCAAAGTTTATTAAATAAAAAAAATAAGATAGTAATATCTACATATAATACTAAGTTAATTCAAGTTTCAGTAGAGTTAAATGATTTTTATGTTTTTACTAGTCCAAGTAATGTTGAAGCTTTTTTTAAAACTAATTCGTTTAAAAATAGTAAAGCAATAAGTATTGGCCCTAGTACAACGAAAACCTTAAAAGACTTTGGAGTAACTGTTGTAACAGAAGCATATGAAAGTACCGAACTGGCTTTAGCAGATGCTGTTTTTTCATTAATTTGATGAATTATTTAGGACACTTAGTTCTTTCGGGGGATAATCCAGAAGTTTTATTTGGAAACTTTATAGCTGATGCAATAAAAGGAAATTCCTATGTAGAGTGGCCTGAAAATATACAAAAAGGCATTTTACTACATCGTTTCATTGATCATTTTACAGATAATAATCAACAATATCTATTAGGAAAAAGAAGGTTTTACGAAAAATTTCCGAAAATGGGGGGGATTATTAATGATATATTATACGACCACTTATTATGGAATTATGAAAATAAAAACCAAACGATTATTTTAACTAAAGAAATTATTCGCTATTACAAGATTTTAGATAGTTTCTCAGAGAAAATGCCAGAGAGAATTAAACACTTATATAAATATATGAGACGTGATGATTGGCTACATAGTTATCAATATGAAGAGGGTATTAGAAACATACTAAAGAGAATGGGAAAGAGAATGAATTATTCAAAAAACTTAGATTTAAGTTTCGAGATATATAAAAATTCAATTTCAGCTTACGAAAAAGAATTTGAATTTTTTTATAAAGAGATTAAAGAAAAAACTTCTTCTTTTTATGTAAATTGAAGCATTAAAATTTTGATATGCATATAAAATCCCCTTTTAATTTATTTCAATGGATAGATAATAACCGACACTTATTAAAACCACCAGTTGGAAATAAAAATCTTTATGTAGAATCTGGAGATTACATTGTAATGATTGTTGCTGGACCAAATGCCAGAAAGGATTATCATTATAATGAAACAGAAGAACTATTTTACCAAATTGAAGGCGATATTATTGTAAAAACACAACAAGATGGAAAATTAGTCGAATACGAAATTAAAGAAAATGAAATGTTTTTATTACCAGCTAAAATACCACACTCACCTATAAGGTCTGAAGGGTCAATAGGTTTGGTAATAGAAAGAAAGAGAAGCAAAGATCATAAAGACGGATTAATGTGGTTTTCGGATACTGCCAACGAGTTATTATATGAAGAATATTTTCAATTAAATAACATAGAAAAAGATTTTTTAGCAGTTTTTAAAAGATTTTATTCTGATGTGAAGTTGAGAACTTGTCCTACTACTGGAGAAATCATGGAAGTTGATAAAAGATATATAGATTAATTATTCGATTAAGTTTATATGACCATTTAGGAAATTAAAATTTTGATTATAATCAAAATATTCAATAACCCATATGTAACTATCTATTTTACACTTCTCACCTTCAAAACTGCCGTCCCAAAAATCAGTAATTTCAGTAGTATTATAAATTTCTTCGCCCCACCTATTGTAAATCCACAATTCATAACTTTCAATATTTTCTCCCCTAATTTCAAATAAATCATTATCTCCGTCTCCGTTAGGAGTAAAAGTATTGGGGACAAATATGTCACCTTTAATACTAACTTCTACACTATCAGAGTTTAGACATCCAATAGAGTCAGTAACGTTGAGAATATAAAGCGTAGTTTCAGTTGCATTAATTTGAGGATTCAGACAAGTAGGACAAGAAATCCAAGATGTTGATTCCCAATAATAACTACTAGCATTGGTAAATCCATTTAAATTAATAGATTCTCCATAGGACATCCAAAAATTTATTCCTGCACTTACTATTGGAGTTTCAGAAACATAAACTCCAACCTCAAATGTGTCTCTACACCCATAGTTGTTCTCTACTATAACCTTGTAGTCGGTACTCTGAGAAGGATAAGCATATGTCCAACTGCTATCATTATTTGATAAACCATTGTTAGGATACCAAAAATAATTTATACCATCAGCAGCATATATTTCTGCAGTGTCTCCAAAGCAGATGGCAGTATCTCCAAATGCACTTCCCGAATATCCAAAAACAAGAGCTGTTATTGAATCTAATGATTGACCACATGAATTTTGAGATACTATGTAATAAGTTGCATTAGAATCACTTTTTATCCAAATGTTATTTCCAGTAGTGTCACTTGGAAGACCAACTGGGCTCCATGTAGCGTTGTCAAGATTTGGTAATGTAACCAATCCAGAATCACCCATACACAAGTTTAAAGTGTCCTGAAGAATAATATTTGGAATTGATAAATCTACTTCTATCAATACTGAATCTGTATAAACACAACCATTGGGGGTAGTTATGTCAACATAATATACACTATTTTGCAGTGGATTGACAATTGGATTTGCACTATCTACATTTATGATATTTAATCCTGACCATCTATATACTATGCCACCACTTGCATTTATAATTAAAGAATCTTCTTTACAAATAATAGTGTCATTGCTGGTTTGATAAATATCGTTAGGAATGATTACATCAAAATAGGCAGTATCAATACTGCAACTATCTACTGCTACCAACATATAGGTAGTATTGGTATTAGGGGTTGCTATTACTTGCTGTCCATTACCACTTGAAAGAGAATTAGTTGGTGTCCAACTAAATTGGGTTCCTCCATAAGCATTTAAGGTTGACACTGTACCAGGACATAAAATACTATCACCAACTACTAATGCATTATTTATTTCATAAATATTTACTAAAACATTGGAGGTGTCTGGCATTATACAGCCAGCTGAATCTGAAACAATTAAAGTAACATTATAACTTCCTGTATCAGAATAAGTATGGTAAGGACTAACTAAGTTGGAGGTATTACCATCACCAAAATTCCAATAATACTGATTACCTCCTTGAGAAAGATTATCAAAATAACAAGAGTTGGGAAGGCAAGAAAAGTAACTTGGCAAACTTATAGTTGCATAGATACTCTCTAAATCAAGTTTAAAAGCACCTAAATTACACCCTGAGCTGCCATTGACTGAAGAATAAACATTAGGGCTAGTTGGAAAATCATTATTCCCTTGACATCCTGCACATACTGCCTGATAAATTTTCCCATTTTTATCAAACCTACTTGTCCCTCCATCAACATGCTCATTACTTGAACTCCCTCCAAAATAACTTCCATAAATCATTGACTCCATATCAGGCAAAAAAACAGCTAAATAAAAATCTCCACTACTAGTAGTTGCCTGAGTAGGATTTACAATAGGCATATTATTAATATTTCCATTGTTAGCATTTAGTCCTCCCCAACCAGAAATATAAATAAGGCCACAATCTGAAACCAAAAAAGCTGAGGGAGTGATATTTCTAGAAAGATTTCCATTTCCAAAACTTGTAGATACTAATGTGGTTGATAAATTAGAGTCTAGTTTATGGATAAATTGTGACCCTACAGAATTATAAACACTTGTAGGATATATATTGTAAGTAGAGTTGGTTAAACCATACAAGTAAACGTTATTATCTATATCAACTTGAACAAAATAACATTGGTTAAACCCACTATCACCAATATAACTTGAGGCTAAAATATTACCATTAATTGTATTATGTTTTTGAACAAATCCATCAACATTACCGCTGTAGTTTTGGTTCACAGAACTATTATTTGTAAATAAATCATTACTGATAGTTCCACCACAAATTAAAGCTTGCTCTTGATTATTTAGTTGAACAGAATACCCAGCATCATCATCTGATCCGCCAATATAAGTGCTCCACATTAATGAAGTTAGGTTAGAATTTAATTTAAATGCTACTGCATCTTGCTGTCCACCAATAGTAATTTGTGATGGATTTAACAAAGGAAAATCAATTGAAGAACTACTGGAGGCAACATAACAATTCCCCAAACTATCTAAGGTAATTTCGCCACGGTATTCGTCTGCATAAAAATAACAAAGTTTATTACCATTTATATTATTTGCACCAGATTCATTAATACCATCGTTTTTACTGCCTCCAATAAAAGTGGAACCTAATAAGTTAGAGCCATCTGCAGATAATTTTGTTACAACAATATCAGTTCCAGTAGGGTATTCTAAATAATAAGAGCTAGAATTGGCCGGATAATTTATAAATCCAAAAAAATCTCCATTATTAAATGAAGTATCGTAGGCATTATTTGTAGTAGGGTAATCTGATGAGCCAGTACTACCCAAAATAAATAGTTCATAATTATCATTTACTACTAAACTATGAGGGTTTTCATTTCCACTCCCACCTAAATAGGTGCTATATTTAATAGAATCACCGTTAGGTGAAAATTTAGAAATACATATATCTGTACCGTTTCCACCTGTTCCAATACCGCCATTAAAAAACATATCATATGCTCCTGTTGTTACATCATATCCATTTCCAAAAGCAATACTTCCCGCATAAAGATGACCTTGGTTATCATAGGTTGCCGTCTCACCCCAATTATTAGCACCTGATCCGGAATAAGTTGAAAATATAAGTAGAGGGTCAATAATTAAGTCAATGGCTTTGTTATATTTTTCATCAATATTAAAACTTAGAATATTTTCTTTTAAAACAAATTTACAGTCAACAATTTTCTTTAATCCATTTATAAGCTGATAAGCAATAGGAGCTTGTTCGATAATATTCCCCAGCGATGTCTTTAGAATAAGATGACCAGATTTCAAATAAATACTATCTAAACCATTATACTGAATTTTTAAAGATTTAATTTTTGCATTAGGATGAATAATAAAATCATATTTTAATTTCCCACCCGAAGAATAGTAATTCAAATCTATATGGTCATATAAATTATTATATCTAACGCTGTTAAAAATAGGGACGTTTGATTTCCATTTTTCTGGATTGTCACCAATAAAATAATTATGATAGCTGTAATTTTTTTTTTCTCCTATAATTTCAACTTCACTATTAGCATTAATAAATAAATTTTTATAGCGGTGACCAAGAACTTTTTCAAGGCTAATGTTGCCATGTTTTATCGCGTTTATTTTTTCTTTTTGAAATAAATCAAATCTTACGCCACTTCTTTCAAAATATATATTTCCAGCACTGTGTTCCAATTTAAAATGGATATTTTGATGAAATTGCCCCAAATTCTTAATAAATTTTGGTTGATTTTGAGCATTAATAAATTGTGGAATAAAAAAAACAATCATAAATGAAATTTTAGGTATGAATATATTTTTAATTATTTTTCTCAATTTAAATAAGTGTTTATAATTATCTTTCTAATTATGATTTTAATCAAATGAAACATTGTACTCTTGTAAAGTTAAAAATTCCTAATGAGTGACGCTATAAAACACGAATGCGGTATTGCCCTTCTAAGACTTAAAAAGCCATTAGATTTTTATTTAAAGGAATATGGTACTGCCTTTTATGGCCTTAATAAGATGTATCTTCTCATGGAGAAACAACATAACAGAGGGCAAGATGGTGCTGGATTGGCGAATATAAAATTTGATGTTGAACCGGGAACTAGATACATAAGTAGGTATAGAAGTGTTGAAAACCAACCAATTAAAGATATTTTTTCTTATATAAATAAAAGGTTTGAGATACTTCATGAAAATGATCCAGATAAATTAAGCGATATAAATTATTTAAAAGCTCATGAGGCCTTTACAGGTGAACTCTTTCTTGGGCATTTAAGATATGGAACATTTGGAAAAAATAAAAAAGAAAATTGTCATCCATTTCTTAGACAAAACAATTGGATGACTAGAAACTTAGTTGTAGCAGGTAATTTTAATCTTACCAACGTAGATGAGCTATTTGATATATTGGTTAATATTGGCCAACATCCTAAAGAGGTATCGGATACTGTTACAATTATTGAAAAAATTGGTCATTTCCTTGACCAAGAAAATTCAAGGATTTTCAAAGAACAAATTGAAAAAGGAGTAGATAACAAAGAAATTTCAAGTCAGATAGCTAAACATTTAAATATTGAAAATATTTTAAAAAACTCATCTAGTGATTGGGATGGTGGTTACACCATGGCCGGATTATTAGGTCACGGTGATGCATTTGTTATAAGAGACCCCAACGGAATTAGACCCGCGTTTTGGTATGAAGACGAAGAGGTATTTGTAGTTACGTCTGAAAGACCAGTTATTCAAACAGCCTTTAATGTAAAGTGGGAAGCAATTAATGAACTTAAAGCTGGTAATGCATTAATTATTAAAAAAGATAATTCTTTTAAAGAAGTAGAGATTAATCCTCCTAAGGAAATCAAAAAATGTTCATTTGAAAGAATTTATTTTTCTAGAGGTACTGATAAAGATATTTATAAAGAAAGATTAAACCTAGGTAAATTAGTAGTTAATCAAATCCTTAATGCTATTGACTATGACTTAAAAAACACCGTTTTTTCTTTTATCCCAAATACTGCTGAAATGTCATATTACGGAATGGTAAAAGAAATAGAAAATTATTTATCTGATGTTAAAAAGAAAAAAATTAAAGAACTTGATTCTTCTTCGGCTGATTTCAATGAAAAGCTAGATAAAATTTTATCCATTAGAACTAGAGCTGAAAAAATAATGGTTAAGGATGCGAAACTTAGAACATTTATTACCCAAGATGATTCAAGAGATGAGATGGTTGCTCATGTATACGATATTACCTACGGATCGTTGAGAAGAAATGAAGATTCTGTTGTTATTATTGATGATTCTATTGTCAGAGGAACAACTTTAAAACAAAGTGTGATTAGAATTTTAGATAGATTAGAACCAAAAAAAATTGTAATTGTTTCTTCGGCACCACAAATAAGATATCCTGACTGTTATGGTATTGACATGGCTAAATTAGGTGACTTTATAGCATTTCAGGCAGCTATTTCCCTATTAAAAGATAAAGGAATGGAAAGTACTATTGACAATGTTTATAAAGAATGCAAGAAATCTGAACATGATGGAACATTAAAAAATAAGAATCATGTAAAACTCATTTATAGTTCTTTTACTGATCAGGAGATCTCAGATAAGATATCTGCTTTATTAAAACATAAAAATATTAATTCAGAAGTGAAAATTATTTTTCAAACGGTTGAGAACCTTCATAAAGCCTGTCCTAATCACAGAGGAGATTGGTATTTTACAGGAAATTATCCTACACCTGGCGGAAATAAAGTAGTGAATAAATCATTTATAAATTTTATAGAAGGAATAAATAAAAGAGCTTACTAAACAAAAAAAATATGTCTTCTGCAACTGTACCGTTAGATCAAATAAGTGATTTGCTAAAGTTAAGATTCGATAGAACTCTAGAGTTTATTAATAAATCTGACTTTAAGCCAAAGAAGATTTTAGATTTAGGACCAGACAATACCTTTGCTGAAATTCTTAGAAATAATGGTTATGAGGTAGTCAACACTGGAATGATAGACTTGGACGATCAACCCGAAATTGTAGAAAAATTTGATGATGTGGATTGTATAACATCATTTGAAATATTTGAACATTTAGTTGCCCCTTATAATGTTTTAAGAAAGCTCCCAAGAGTAAAAATGTTTATATCAGTCCCTTTAAGTCTTTGGTTTAGTCCAGCTTTTAGGAATAAAAATGACAAGTGGGATCAACACTATCATGAATTTGAAGATTGGCAATTTAATTGGCTACTAGAAAAGTCTGGTTGGGAAATAGAAAGATTTGAAAAATGGAATTCACCAACAAAAGAATTAGGAATTAGACCAATTCTAAGAAAAATTTATCCTAGATATTATGTTTTAGAAGTTAACCCAGACTTAAAGATTTAAATATCAAAGAATTTCAAAAATAATTTTTTGAGCAGTAAAAGAAAAATATTAATGGTTTTAGATGCCTCTTTCCCCCCTGATATAAGGGTAGAAAAAGAAGCTCTTACTTTAATTAATTCTAATTTATATGAGGTTTTTTTGCTTTGTTTGAAAAAAAAGAATGAAGAAACTATATCCAATTATAAAGGAATAAATATTATAAGAATTAATTCTCCTGCAATGGATCAGAAAGTTAAAAAAGGAATTTTAGATGCTTTTTTTTCTATCAATAATATTCATTATATATTTTATAAACAACTACTGAAGATACATAAAGAAATAAACTTTGATTTTATTCACGTTCATGATTTGCCACTATCAAAAACTATAAGAATAGTAGTAAAAAAAATCAATATTCCTTATGTGATTGACCTTCACGAAAATTATGCTGAAGCATTGAAAGTCTGGTTTAAGTGGAGGACAAATAAAATTATTAGGTTAAAAAATATCGTATTTTTTAATTACAGAAAATGGAATAAGTATGAAAAAAACGAAACTAATAAAGCTCAACATATTATTGCTGTTGTTGATGAGATGAAACAAAGGTTAATTGAAAAACATGGACTGGCTGAAAATAAAATTAAGGTTATTAGTAATACAGAATATTTAGACTTTCATAAAGATTCTAAAGTAATTTCGCTTCCTGCTAATTTAAAAGATAAGTTTATAATAACCTACATTGGAGGAATTGGTCCTCATAGAGGAATTGATACTGCCGTAGAAGCAATGGTAGATATTACAGCAAATATTAAAAATGCTGTTTTACTTATTATCGGGGGAGGAAGTAAAGAAGTGATAGCAAAATTAAATTCTATTATTACACTAAATAAACTCGAAGAAAATGTAGTTATTTTTGGTAAGGTTGATAGCTCTTTTGTCTCTTCGTATATGAAGAGTTCGGACATTAATATTATTCCTCATTTATCAAATTCACATACTAATAATACAATTCCTCACAAGATTTTCCAAATTCTACTTTCAAAGCAGCCGCTGTTAGTAAGTGATTCCACACCATTAAAAAGAATTATTAATGATAATGATGCTGGATTTATTCATGAAGCTTCCAACCCGAAATCATTTGCTAATGAAGTAATTCATATTTACAATAACTATGAATTGGCAAAGAAAAAAGCAATGAATGGTTTTAATGCTTGTACTAAAGGAAATTTAAATTGGGATACAACAGGAAATGAATTATTAGATTTTTACTACAATATTTAATTATTAAATAAATGAACAATAAATTTTATAATATTTCATTTAAGTAAACAAAAGTCTTAAGCTAATGGGAATCATTGAAAGGCAAGCATCTAAATCAACTGTATACATATATATAGGAATACTGATTGGATTTTTAAATACTATTTTATTTCCACATTTTTTATCTGCTGAAAAAAAAGGGATTTTAGATGCAATTACATCAGCATCCTTTTTATTAACCTCTATTTTCACAATAGGCCTCCCATTAATAACCCTTAGACATTTTCCAAAGTTTAGAAATACTTCAGAAAAAAACTATGGATTTGTTGGGTTTTCATTTTTAGTTACCCTAATTGGTACACTACTTGGTCTTTTATTTTTGAAGTATGTTTTCCAAGAAAAAGTATCAGGGACATACCAAACTCTTTTTTATTTTTCATTATTGTTTTTTGCATTTTTTTTTAGGTTAGTTTTCTCAAATTTAGATGCAATTATTAGGATGACTTTCAATACCGTCCTTGGAGTTTTTAGTTCTAATCTTGTTTTGAAATTAATTAATTTAACCTCGATATTACTTTATGCTTTTTCTATTATCAATTTAAAAACTTTATTTATAATTTTCGTATTTGGCTTATGCTCCCCAGGAATTATCAGTTTTTTATATATTGTTTTTTCACCTGATTCAGGATTAAATATTTCAAAGTTTTTTGGCAGAGTCCAATCATTAAATATAAAATCGGATATTATTAAGACCTCAATTTTTGGATTTTTTGGAAGTGTTGGAAGTGTAATGGTCTTAGAAATAGATAGAATTATGCTTTTAGATATGCTGGGACCAAAAGAAGTGGGTATATATGCTACGGCCGCATTATTTGGAGTAGTTGTCAATGTCCCGTCAAGGTCATTAAGAGGTATTTCTTCTGCTGTAATTTCTGAATCTTGGAAGAAAAATGATCTTCAAAATATCGATACCATATATAAAAAGGCCACTTTAAACCTTCAAATTATTTCTGGGTTTTTACTAATTTCCATATTAATTTGTGCTCCTTATTTATATACATTTATGAAACCCGAGTACGCCCTTGGAATAGGTATTATTGTTTACATTGCTTTTGCTCAGTTTATTGATGCGTTCACTTCTGTAAACAGTGAAATATTATCCTCTTCAATATTGTATAGATTTCAGACATTTTTTATTTTTTTAATGATTGTAATGGTAATAGGACTTAATTATTTATTGATTCCTATTTATGGGATTGAAGGAGCTGCTATCTCAACTATGTTGTCTCTTTCTTTTATAAACATATTTAGAACTATTTTTATATGGTACAGATTTAAACTACATCCATTTACAAAACAAAATATTTCCGTTTTTATATTACTATTTCTAGTTTATTTTATTTCATATACCTTAAATGAACTTATTGAATTTCAACCAATTTTAAGTTTTATTATAATGATGATTTTTATTTCAACATTATATTGGGTCTTCATATTTAGACTAAAATTGTCAGAGGAAATTAATAATAAAGCCTCTTCTGTTTTACATGCTATAAAAAATAAATTTATTAAATAAAATACTTTTTAAGAAGACCTGTAAATTGGAACATTAGAACAGGCCTCTCCAAACATTAAAGATTTTACAGTGCCAATTAATTTGTTGCTTATTTGGATATAACTTTCTTCTGGAATATAAGTATCTGCGCATCCCTTAACAAGAATTCTTTTATCTTGATATTGATTTAACTGAAGTTCACTAATGTTAATTTCAAAAATTTTCTTTTCTAAATCTTTTTTGTCTCCAAAGACAATATCTCTTGTATACTGGGTTAAATACTTTGTAACAAGCATGTATGACCAGATTGGAATAATCGTGTCAACAGAACAATAAATAGCAACATATTTACTTTTATACTGACTCCAATCTACTTTATTTAAATAGTCTCTGAAGATTTTTTCTTTTAAAACCATTCCATTGTGTAGCCATTGAGAAATATCAATATGTTCCCTTTTTTGTAAACCAACAAAAGATTTCATGTCTATAGTAATAAGACTACTTTCCGCAACTCTATTTCTTATTTCACTCAATTTTTTCTATAATGTCTGAATCCAGTCTTATTTTCTCGTTGATCAATACTGTCTAAAACAATATTATTATCATTAGAAATAGGTTTATTTAATGCACCATTATGTAATTTTTCATAGGTTTCAAAGTCAATTATCTTTCTACTATTAATATTTTCAAAAACATTAAGATGCTTTATTTTATTTTTCCAATTAGTCATAATTCTTCCCTCAAGAATTTTAGATTTTGATCCACTTCCATAACTTAAAAAACCAATATTATTTCCTGAAATATTTTTCTTTTTATCATTGGAAGAATATAAAAGACTAATAAGTGACATGAAAATAGAGGCTGTGTACATATTTCCAATGAAACTTGAAGCCATCTCACCGTCTTGAATCTTCGATTCTACAAAACTCTTGTAAAGAGTAGATTTAGAAGCAGCTTTTCTCCAATCTTTATAATCTGCACTTTTAGATGGTCCAATTTCTTTTTCAAGATTTTTATAAATTTCATTATTTTGAATCCATTCTAGCCATATATCTAACATCATTCTTCTTCCTTGAAAAGCATAAGGGAGATGGAAAATAATATGTTGCCATTCGTTTAGAAAATCTATATTTTCTTGTTTTTCAAAATGATTTAAGGCTTCACCGATTCTTTTTTGATAACATTCATTGGAGTATTGACCATCAAAAACAGGTTCTTCAAAATATAATTCTATTTTTTCTTTATTACTGTTTGTGAGTTGCTGTACAGAAATTTCTTTATCCTTTAAATAACTATTATCAATTCTTTTTCTCGGTTTAAAAAAATCACTAACATGTTCCATACTAACACCAATGGTGTTCTTAAAAGCAATTATACTAGGATTTGATGTTATTAGCATAGCTACAGATCCAGCCCCTTGGGTATACTCACCCGAGGATTCTAATTTGTATTTTGCTAGGTCAGAAGCAATTACTACTGCTTTTCTTTCTGGATTTCCTTTTACCCAATCTAAACAATTTTCTAGTGCATCTACAGCACCTATACAAGCAAAAGTTAAATCTACGACATCGCAATTTTTAAAGCATCTTTCACCATATTTCGTTGTCATAATCTTTTCTACCGCTCCAACTGCATAAGTTGCAGTAGGTTTAGCAGCGTCTAATGCACTTTCAGTCCCCAGATATATTCTGCCAATTGTAAGGGGGTCTAAATTATTATTTTCTATCAAATTTAATAATGCATTTGCAGCCATAGAGGCAGTATCTTCATTACAATCAGTTAAAGACATGTACTGTAATCCCAATCCTTTTTCTAGTTTAGCAGGAATAATATTTCTCTGCTCAGCTAGAGTGCTAATTTTTAAAGCAATTCGAGGTAAATAATAATCTATAGCATCAATTCCATATTCCATTTTTTTATAATTTAAATCATTCCTAAATCTAGTTTTGCTTCTTCACTCATCATATCTTTATCCCAAGGTGGGTCAAAAACAATAGTCACTTTTGAACTTTCTACTCCGTGAACCTCACCAACTTTATCCTCCACTTCTTTAGGCATAGATTCTGCTACTGGACAATTTGGAGAAGTTAGTGTCATAATAATTTCTACTTGAAATTTATCATTGATTTTAATTTCATATATAAGACCCAACTCGTATATGTCAACAGGTATTTCGGGGTCAAATATTGCTTTGAGAACATTGATGATTTTATTTTCAATTTTTTTTTTATCGTCTGTCAAATTTTCAATTCCAGGCATTTCTATTTATTTTTTAGCATTAAAGTATAAGCATATGCTTTCATTTGCTTCACCATTTCTAATAAACCGTTTGCTCTCGTCGGAGATAAATGATTGGTTAAACCAATTTCTGAAATAAAATTAAGTTTAGCTTCTAAGATATTTTTTGGGGTTTGATTATTTAAAACCCTAACCAAAAGAGCGATTATTCCTTTGGTAATAATGGCTTCACTATCTGCTGAAAAAGAAACTTTGTTTTCTATAAATTCTGCATAAAGCCAAACTTTTGATTGACAACCTTTAATTAAATTTTCTTCAACTTTTTGAGTGGAATGAATAATTGGCAAATCTTTTCCAAGTTCAATAAGATATTCGTATTTCTCCATCCAATTGTCAAAAATTTCAAACTCACTTACAATCTCTTTTTCAAGGGTTAAGACCTCCATTGTTAAATAATTTTGTTAAATATAAACAAAGTATGTATTTCTTATCTTTAGAAAAAATTATTTAAATAATTGTTGAATGATTTCTTGTAGTTTACCAACTTTTCTTATTTCGAAAGACTCATTCTTACTCGGATTTATTTTAGAATACTTACTTAAGTAAATAGTTTTAATTCCCATTTTGGTTACCTCTTTTATTCTTTCATTAATCCTACTAACTGGTCTAATTTCCCCGCTTAATCCAACCTCTCCAATAAAACAAACTTTATGGTCAATATAAAAGTCAAAAAAAGAAGATAAAATTGCGGAAACAAGAGATAAATCAATAGCTGGATCTTGAACCTTTAATCCGCCAGTAATATTTAAAAAAACATCTTTTTGACTTAATTTCATTCCACCTCTTTTTTCAATAACTGCTAACAACATATTGAGTCTTTTAATATCTATACCATTTGCAGACCTCTGAGGGTTGCCGTAAGTAGCTGGAGATGTAAGTGCTTGAGTTTCAATCATAATAGGTCTAACCCCTTCTAAGCTACATCCTAATGCAATTCCACTTAATTGTTCTTGGTTTGTAGAGATCAGCATTTTACTTGGGGAGTTCACCTCTTGTAATCCTTTTTCATTCATTTCATAAATGCCAAGTTCGTTAGTACTTCCAAATCTATTTTTTATACTTCGAACCAACCTATATAAATGATTTTTATCACCTTCAAATTGTAAAACTGTATCAACCATATGCTCTAAAACTTTAGGTCCTGCTATAGCTCCATCTTTTGTAATATGACCAATGATAATAATTGGGATTGACCGCTCCTTTGCATATTTAATTAAAACTTCTGCACTGTATTTAATTTGAGAAACACTTCCAGGAATAGCATCTATCTCACTATTGTAAATTGTTTGAATGGAATCAATTATTATAAGTTCTGGAGTCACTTCATCACTAGTTTTTATGATGGTGTTAATTTCAGTTTCATTATAAATATAACATTGATCACTATGGTAGTTTAATCTATTAGCTCTTAGCTTAATTTGCTCATTACTTTCCTCGCCTGAGATATAGAGAACTTTCAAGTTAAGAGTTAAAGCTATTTTTAAACTAAGAGTTGATTTGCCAATTCCAGGCTCTCCACCAAGTAGAATTACAGACCCTTTAACTAGGCCGTTTCCTATAACTCTATTGAACTCTTGGTCATTTATTTGTATTCTTTCAGATGTTTCCCCACTAATATTATTAATTAGTTGTGGAGTTTTAAGACTGTTTATAACTGAACTTTTCTTAGAACTAGATAATATTCTTTCGGATAGTGTATTCCATTCATTGCATTCAATACATTTCCCAGTCCATTTACTACTTTGGTGTCCGCAATTATTGCACTCAAATATCTTTTTTGATTTAACCATAGGCAAATTTATAATACAACTACTTAAAAGATTTACGTTCTTTTTATGCTTCTATTTAAAGCAGTAGATATTGTAATGAATATACTAATTAAGCCCCAAACAGGGATAGCTGCTTTATCAGTATCTAAATAATTATTTAATATTCCGTGAGAGAAATAAGTTACTAAAGCTAAAATAACCATAAGAGTGAGATTTTTATAATACAAATTATCACATTTTATATAATAAACCCCTGACGAAATAAATATGATAGCAATTAATATTAAATTAATTAAAAAACCAATAAACCCTTGTTCTGCTAAGGGACCTAAGTATTCACTATGAGCATTTCCTCCGTCTCCAAAATTGGTGCTTATAATAGTTAAATTTTTTGAACTTTGAAATGGAGCATATACAAAAGAATAAGTTCCAGGACCCCATCCAAAAAAAGGTCGTTTATAAAACAACTCTAAGGCACAACTCCATCTATTTAATCGCTCTAGGTTAGATGCGTCAGAAGAAATATTAGACATTGATTCAACTCTTTCTGAAAAATTTTCAGTGGTATGCTCGGCATCGTTTTTTTGAACTAAATAAGAAATTTCTGTGAAGTTTATTAATACAAAAATCAAAGGAATTACTACTACTCCAATTATCCATTTGAATTTAATTTTAAGTTGATATAATAAAAACACTACACCAGCAATTAAAATACTTAACCATGCAGCCCTAGTATAGCTAAAATATAATCCCACAAAAAATATAATTAAACCAAAATATAATAGATTTTTTAAAAGTTTATTTTCCGATATATAAATCATCCAAATATTTATTGGAATACAAAATGCTAGTACGGCTCCATAAGAAGTATGGTCTTTAAAGAAAGGCCACATTACCCAATGCCCTGCTTCTTCACTAAACCCATTAATCATATGATTAATTAAGGTATATGTTGTAACAATCAACATGGATGTTAAAAAAGTTAAAAAAAATTGATAAATGGCTTTTTTCCCTCTTTTAAAAAAATGAAATCCATAAAATATCATTGGAATAATAAACCAACTTCTAGATATGAAAAACTTAAAAGAAACATCTGTTAATTCACTGGTAATTGAAGATGTGAGAATCCAAATTAGTTGCAAAATTATAAGTATAACTATTGGGTTTTTATAAAATTGAATTTCTTTATTATATTTTTTTTGATATATGGAATTAAAAATAAAAAGACCGCTGAAAATAAGTAGCATCGGCTCTGTAGGAAAATAAAAGCCAATTCCAGCTAAATCTAAATTTTCAAAATTAAAAGATAGTGGGGTGCAAAAAACAATAATTAAAAATATAATATCTAGATGAAATATATATAAAAACCCAATTATTAATAATAAGGGAAGTAGTAATAAATAATAGAAATTAAAATAGATTAATATTGAGTTTACAATAATGAAAATCAATACTAATAAATAGAATAATCTTTTGCTTAAAAATTGATTAATCATTCAACCTTTAAAAGTTCTACTTTGTTTATAATTAGAAGCCCAAAAACACCAAGAATAAATGAGGAGAAAGTTGATAATACAACAATAAGCCATCTTATAGGATATGCTTTTTTTTCAGCTGGATATGCTTTCTCAACAATAAACTTGTGAGACAAGTAACTATTGGCATCACTTTCTGCTTGTTCATATGAGGTTTCCATATTTGCTAGTCTTTTAGATAAAAAACCTGCCTTTATTTGAAATGATTTTAGTATTGATCCGTATTGTTCTGTCATATTCATTTTGGTTTTAAATGATTTTTTCATTTCAGAATCTTTAGCATTAATATAACCTTCAGTGAGGGCTCTGTAAGCATCGTCTATTACCACACCCATTGAGGATAAAGAAGTCATAGTGTCTCGTAATTGTTGCATTTGCAACATAATTTTATTTAATTTTTGTTTTTTTATTTCAAAATCTGTTACGGCTCTCTCATGTATCATAGCATTTTTAATACTGTCAAATAATGAAGCAATATCATTAGCAATTAAGGCTGCAGTATCAGGGCTTTTATCTAATACATTAATTAGTACAGCTCCATTATTATTTCTTTTGAAATTTATATTTTCTAAATATGTTTTAGTTAAATCAGTATTGACATATTTTGATTCTTTGTCAATATCATAGTGTTTTAATAAGTTGTATTTATTTATAATTTTAACTCTAATTGAGCTAGATTCTAAAATTTGAAGCATTTGTTCAGCTTCTTCATCTTCTCCAAATTTAGAAACACTCTGGTCTTCTGTAATTATTTCACTAAATGTAACAGAACTTGTTTTTGCTGGATATAATGTTACTGTAGACTCAAATTTTTCTTGGATTATTAATGAAACGATAGCAGAGCTAATAAAAGCAATAATTCCAATTATAATTAGAGGCTTTTTATTCTTCCATAAAAAAGAGATTAAGTCATAAGATTCGTTTTCAGTAGCAGTCATGATATGATTTTATGTTTGCAAATGTAAGTTATAGGTTTATTCTCCACAAGTAATCTCATTTATCAAGATTTCGATGTTTTAACAAGTTGGTAAAATTCTTTCATATTTAGAAGTTTAAATACAACACCAATAATACAGATCATTAATGCAGAAATTAATATTTTATAGTTCCAATCAATAGATGAAAAAACCCTTAAAATGTAAGCTCCAAATAAGGAAACTAAGGTGAATAGAAATACTTGTATTATAGATAATGTGTGATATTTAAATTTAAAGTATTTGTAACATAAAATAAATTGAAATAATAAAATAAAAAACTGTGTAAAAGCACTTGCAAAAGCCGCACCAACAGATCCATTTTTTGGAATAAGAATTAAGTTTAGAGAAACATTAACAATAATTCCAAATATTGCCAAGATATTTAAAGACTTCAAGCTGCCATTTGCAGTTAATAATGTTCCAAATATATAATTACAAGAAATAGCAATAAAAGAGATCATTAACCATCCAAAAGTATCGCTAGAATGTTCTAAAACAGAAGATGATATTCCATATCGCCAATTTAAAATTTCGTTTTTATAAGCCCAAATGGATAAGCTAATAACAAAAGCAAAGAAATAAATTAACTTAAAAGACAACCAAGATACTGGTATAACACTTCTTTTTTCAGCAATTAGTTTTGAAAAAATTGGAAGTAAAAGACCCGCAAATAAGAACCCCAACATATTAAAAGCCATAAAAAATCGATATCCGTATGCATAACTAACTACTTCAATGTTACTTTTAATTTTTTCAACCATAATAACGTCAGAATAGTAGTAAACAGACATTAAAAATATGAGTAGTGCATAAGGAAGACTTTTTTTAATAATCAGTACAAAAAACAAGCTATCCCAATGAATTTTTGGTTTTTTAGAGAACTTAATAAGAAAAAATAATCCGATAGTAATGGTTATTAAATAGGCTAAAGTTTGGGAAAAGATGAAAAAATCTATTGTAATAATATTATCATTTGTTTTAATCCATATAAAATAACCACAAAATAAAATTAAAATTAATCTATCAATTACTGACAATAATCCATCTTTTTTAAATAACAATAATGCTGATAAATTTGATCTTAAATACAAGATTATTCCTACAAGTATCTGGTTAAAGCCTATGATTATCATCCATTTTATTTCAATTAAAGAAAAATCAAAAACAATTCCAACAACAAGTAAAATCAAAAGATACAATAAGCTTAAGGCTAATTTCAGTGTAAATATTCTTGAAAAATGCTTTTTAATTAATTGATTATTTTGAGATATATTTCTTGTATTAAAGTTATTTATACCAAGATCAAGTATTATATTAAAAATAAATGTGATGCTTAATAACGAAAAATAAGTTCCATAAGAACCCGGATCATTTAGTTCTGTGATTTTCAGAATTTCTGCATCAATCCCCAAGATATACAGGGGTTTAATAACAACGTTGAGCAGAAGAACTAGGACTAAATTGGAAAAAAATTTCTTTTTCATTAATCTTTATGGTAAACTCTAACTACTCTACTAGAAATGGAACTAATTATTTCATATGGTATTGTATTTATTGATTTAGCTATTTCTGAAATAGGATTGTTAGATCCAAATATTTCAACTCTTTCTCCAACTTTAAAATCAGTATTTGAAATATCTATAAATGTCATATCCATACAAATATTACCCACAGTTTTATGAAATGAATTATTAATAAACACACAGCCATTCCCATTACCTAATTTTCTGTTAAACCCATCAGCATAGCCGATTGGAATAATAGCAATTTTTATATCTTTTTGGATCATATTATCTAAGCCATATCCAATATATTCTCCTTTTTTTATATGTCTTATTTTGGAAATTTTTGTTATTAAAGATGCAACATTTGATATTTTATTATTATTTGAAATTCCATATAGTCCTATCCCTAATCTAACCATGTCCATACTAGATTGAGAGTAGTTTTCAATACCTGAAGTATTTAGTATATGTTTAGTAGTCAATATTCCTAAATTATTTTCTATCTCATTGGAAATTTTTTTAAATTTTTTAATTTGGTTATTTGTAAATTCTTTTCCATGTTTTAAATCACTTGCTGAAAGGTGACTAAAAATCCCCTCCACTTTTATTTCTGGCTGACTTAATAAAAAAGTACATAATTTATGGATTTCATCAGCATCAAAACCCAACCTATTCATACCAGTATTTAATTTTATGTGAATAGGGTAGTTTTTAATACCTAGTCCAATCAGCTTATTTGTGAATTCGTTAAGCTGGTTTAAGTCATAAATAGATGGTGTTAAATTATAATCAATAATATCTTCCATTGACTTAAGCTCTACATTCATTACTAATATAGGTGACTTTATCCCATTAGTTCTTAGTTGAACACCTTCGTCAGCGTAGGCTACACCTAAAAAATCTACATGATTTTCTTGTAAAATTTTTGCAGATTCTATTAAGCCGGTTCCATAACCGCTAGCCTTAATCATGACTAATAATTTTGTTTTGGGAGAAATAAGATTTTTGTAATAATTATAATTCCTGATAAGATTGCTAAGGTTGATTTCAAGAACTGTAATATGTTTTTTTGCTTCTAGTTTTAATCCTATTTTTTGAAATTCTTGCCCTCTTTCTCCTTTAATTAATATAAAATTATTATGGAAATTAATTGTTGTAAAAGTTGCTATAAAAGCTTCTACTGTTCTAAAAATAATACTGTTTTTTGGGAAAAAATTTTTGTTTTTAAATAGGTTTTCACCAATACCAAAAAATTGAGAAATTTTATAGGATTGAATAATTTCATTTAAATCTGAATAATTAAAATTTACAGTATTTAAATCTGACATTATTAAAGTGGTTTTTTTACTACCACTTTCAGATTTCAAAGTCTCTAATGCAATCTTTAAAGATGGAATATTGTTATGATATGAATCATTAATTAATATGGAGCTTTGAATACCAGTCTTTTTTTCAAAACGAAGTGCAATTTCTGGTAAATTTTCACATAGTCTATGGATTTCATTTAAATCAAATTTAATTTGTTTTAAAAAGTTTAAACAGCAAACAAAATTTTGAAAAGAGATTTCATCTTTTTGTGAAATAAAAAAAGATTCTTCAACGCCGTTGAAGGAATAGAATATGTTTTGCCCATTCTCACTTATATTTCTTTTAAATTCTTTATAGTTTTTAAAGTAGGTAAATTTAGTCTCTTTAAGTAGTGATTCTTTTTCTGCCTTAAGTTCACCTATTGAAGAGAAGTTTTCAAGATGTTCTTGACCAATATTTGATAGTATAACATGAGATGGAACAATCATCTTCTTCATTACACTCATTTCGCCAGGCAAAGAAATTCCAGTTTCAATAATTGCGAGCTCATGTTTTTTTTGAATAGCTAGAATTGTTAAAGCAGCTCCAAATTGAGAATTATAACTTTTCGGACTTCTTAAAACATTAATTTTATTTTGAATCATAAAATATATCCATTCCTTAATTATTGTTTTACCGTAGCTTCCACTTATAGACAAAACAGGAATCTTGAACTTAGATCTATGATATGCTGCCCAAGTTTGTAAGGCTGCTAAAGAATCTTTAACAATTAAATAACCAGCATCTTTTTCAATTGTTTCAGGAACTTTATGAGTTAAAAATTGTCTAATTCCACTTTCATAAACATTTTTTATATAATTGTGACCATCATTTGTTGGTGTTTTGAATGCGATAAATAAGTGACCATTATTTTGCGCAAACTTTCTACTATCATAATGAATATTCTTGATTATAACATCCACAGTCCCAATACATTCTCCTCCTGTTAACTTGGAAATATCCTTGAGAGTATATGAGTTGTTAATTTGCAATTTTTAAAGTTGATTGATATTACAACGAATAGATTAATCAAAATGTTATGTTAATAACATTCAAATGACAGTATTCAATTATTATGTAAAAATATTGAATTTTGTTTGGTTATTTTAAAATCATGGAGGAGTTTAATTTTAAAACAATTAAAAATTTAGCAAAAGTTATTAATGATGGAATCTCTAAGATTAGTCAGGAAGATCTTATTTCATCTGATATAGAATCTTTGATAAATTCATCAAGGTTGTTAAATGAAAAACTTATAGTATTAAATTATCTATTGAAAAATAGAACAAAAGAATCAACCAAAGATAATATAGATCATTCATCAAAGGAAACTGATAAAATAGAAGAAAATCAAATTGATTTAATAGATGTTATAGTAGAAGAAGAAGCTAAAAATGAAAATCCAGAATTAAACCCGTCTTCCGATAGTAGATCTATAAATGAAATTCATTCAAATAGCCCTCAAACTTCTTTAGCAGATCAGTTTGGACAACAAACAATTTTAGATTTAAATAAAGAAATTGGTATAAACGAAAGATATTTAATGACTGAAAATTTGTTTGGGGGAGATAGCTCAGAATGCTCTAATGCAATCAAAAATCTAAATGAATTTGAGAATCTAAGTCAAGCTCAAGATTTTCTTAAAACAGAACTTTTCCAAAGATACAGTTGGAATTCAAAGTCAAATCATGTTAAAAGATTGATAAATTTGGTAGAAAGAAGATACCAAAATTAATGACGAAATATTTCCTATTATTCTACATTTCCTTTTCTTTTGAAATCTTCGCTCAAAAAATAGCATTCTCCAATTATGTTGATACACTCTGTAGTAATTATTTTAAGGGAAGAGGTTACGTGGATAATGGCCACTTAAAAGCAGCTAACTTTTTAGCCAACGAATATAAAAATCTGGGACTAAAGAGCTTAAATACAAATGGATACTTTCAAAAATTTAATATTAACGTAAACACTTTCCCAAATAAAATTAGTTTAAAGATAGAGGGTAATTCACTAATTCCTGGTGAAGAGTTTATGATAGAGCCATATTCTAAGGCTATAAAGGGGATTTATTCAGTAGCAAGAGTAGATTTAAAGAATTGGAAATCATATCTAAATAATAAAAATAACAGTGAGAAATTATTTTTGTCTTTAGACGTTAGAAATATCTTTAATAAAGATACACTCTCTTTATACAGTGAAATAAAAAATATTTTGAATAATCAATATCCAATTTTATGGGTAAGTTCCAAAAAATTACAATGGTCAATTGCAGATTATTTAAGTCCACATCCAGTAATAAATGTGCAGGACAATCCTAAATTAGGATTGTTAACTCAAATAGAAATAAATTGTAAAAATCAATTTCTAAAAGCATTGCAAACTCAAAATGTAATAGGTTCTATTATTGGAAAAAGAAAAAAAACAATAATAATTTCAGCTCATTATGACCATCTTGGAATGATGGGAGATGTTAAATTCCCTGGTGCCAATGATAATGCAAGTGGAGTGAGTTTATTACTTAATCTTGCAAGATATTATAGTCAAAATAAACCAAAAAATAATATGATTTTTATTTGTTTTGGGGCTGAGGAAGCTGGGCTTAAAGGTTCAAAGTATTTTACTGATTATCCTCCTTTAAAGTTGAAAAAAGTTAAACTTTTAATAAATCTAGATATTGTTGGAACTGGTAAAGAAGGTATAGCAATTGTAAATGCATTTGAGCAAAAAAAGGCTACCACATTAATAGGGAAAATTAATTCTAAGCAAAATATTTTTGATAGAATTAAACTAAGAGGACAAGCCCCAAATTCTGACCATTTTTGGTTTTCAAAACAAAAAGTTCCTTCAATTTTTATATATACAATGGGAGGCATAAAAGCCTATCACGATCCGTGGGATAAGCACGAAACATTGCCCTTAAATAAAATAGAAGATTTACAAAATTTAGTAATTGAGTTCTTACAAAAATTTTAGGAAATTATTTTTTAGATTTAATTAAATAGATTCCACAGAAAATAACTATACAAAAGACCCCTTGAAATAAACCAAATACTTCTCCATCGACTACACCCCAAAATATGGCAATAATCGGAATTAAATAGGTGACAGAAGAAGCAAAAACTGAAGATGTTTCTTTAATTAATAAGTTAAATAACCAAAAAGCAAAACCACTTCCCAAAATTCCCAAAATATTTATATATAGAAAGTTCAAATAATTAACATCGTTATTTATTAGGTGAGTTGTGAAATCAGTATAAAAAATCAAGATAATTCCAGCTATTGGACCAATGAATATAAATGACCAGCTAGTAATTTTTAAAGCTGGTATATCATGGAGATAATTTTTTATTAAATTAATATTAAGGGCATAGCAAGCTGAACCTATAACTGGTAGAATAGCGTAAAAATAAGCCCCAGACCATGTCTCATTCCCTTTACTTAAAATTATTAACCCTGATGCCCCAATTAAACCTAAAAACACACCAAATATGGCTTTTAAATTAGTTTTTTGTTTAAATAAGATAACTCCAAAGACTAATGTGAATAAGGGTGTTATAGAGTTTAAAATCCCATTGAGAGAACTGTCAATTTTAGTTTGAGCTTTAATAAATAAAAAGTAAGGAATAACGCTTCCTATTATTGCTGACAGGAATAAAACTAGTTTAGTTTTTTTTGGAATCTTAAAAAAATCTTTGAGACCGATTGGTGCAAAAACTAGGAAGACAATAAATATTCTGTAAAGAGTAATTTCTATAGGAGGATAGCTTTGAAGTCCTCTTTTCATTAAAATAAATGAGCTTCCCCATATTAACCCAAGTATACATAGGGTAAAAATTTGATTAATTTTTTTTGATAAATCCACTTATATAGTTTCAAATAGTTCATCATTTGACTTTCTTATCTTTTTTTCAAATTGTGATAAATCTTCGCTAGATCTATAACCTACTGCAGCAACTACAGTAGAATTTAAATTGCTTCCTTTAAGTTTTAATATTTGATTGTACTTAGAAGATTCAAACCCTTCAATAGGGCAGGAATCAACTTGAATGGAACAACAATACGTCATTAGGTGAGAAAGAGCAATATAAACTTGATTGGTGGCCCAAATTGATATTTCATCATCATCTTTTTTAAGTAATGTTTTTTTAAGAAAATCACCGTATCCTTTAATCTCACTTAATGGTTTGTTTTGAATGATAGATTTATTTTTAATGTACATATCTATATCACTTTCTAAAACTTTAGTGTAGTTACAAAAAATAAATGTATGCGAGGCATCGGAAATTTGAGATTGATTAAAAGATGCCTTTCTTAACTTTTCTTTAATTTCTTGATTTTCTACTACAAAAACTTTGAATAACTGTAATCCATATGAAGTTGGGGCGAGAGTTATAGATTCTTTGATTGATTCTATATTTGAATTCGATACTTTTTTGCTAGGATCAAATTTTTTAGTTGCGTAACGCCAATTGTAATTATCTATAACATTCATATTTAATCAATATTACCACAAATAAACTTTTCAATCTCTTTTGTTAATGTTATTTAGTGATAATTAATCCCATAGTAATAAAATTAGGTTGTTAAAACATATATTTATTATATAATTATGAATTCTGTAAAAAAACAATGGCTATTAAATAAAGTAGATGAAAATATTTCTCAAAAATTAGCTTCTGATTTAAATATATCAATAGTACTTTCTAAAATTTTAGTCTCTAGAGGAATAACTAGTTTTGATTTAGCAGAGCATTATTTTAGACCCAATAAACAACAATTTTCCAATCCATTTTTAATGAAAGGAATGGATGTTTCTGTAAAAAGGTTAAGGACAGCAATAGAAAAAAAGCAGAAAATTTTAATTTATGGAGATTATGATGTAGATGGTACTTGTTCGGTTGCTTTGCTGGTGCGGTTTTTAAAAAAAATGAATGCTTTTGTCTGTTATTACCAGCCTCATAGAGAGACAGAAGGATATGGAATTTCCTTAAAAAGTGTTGATTGGTCAATTGAAAATAATATAAACTTAGTAATTGCTTTAGATTGTGGTATTAAAGATTTATTAGCAGCTAAGTCTTTTAAAAAAAATAATATTGATCTAATAATTTGTGATCACCACAAGCCAGCAGAAGAATTACCAGAAGCTTTTTCAATTCTTAACCCCAAACAGAGTGATTGTAAATATCCTTTTAAGGAACTCTGTGGTTGTGGGATAGGTCTTAAGTTTATTCAGGCTTATGTTAAAAAATTTAGTTTAAAATTTAATTTTAGCTCTTCTTATCAACTAGCTGCAGTTGCTACAGCTGCAGATGTGGTTCCACTTATTGGTGAAAATCGTTTAATCACCTATTTAGGGTTAAAAGAAATTAACAGTTCTCCCATTTATTCTTTTAAAATTTTATTTTCAAGTTTAAAGAAAGATAGTAGCATTAATATTGGTGACTTAATTTTTAAAGTAGCTCCTCGAATTAATGCAGCAGGAAGGTTAGATACGGCAATTATTGCTGCGGATTTTTTAATTTCAGATTCTATCGAGGCTACAAAAAGATTGAAAGAAATAGAAATTAATAACGAGGAAAGAAAAAGTTTAGATGAACAAATTACTTTTCAGGCAATTCAGCAATTAGATAATCAATCCGAAAAAAGGTTTACGAATCTTGTTTATTCTAGTCAATGGCATAAAGGAGTTGTAGGAATAGTGGCTTCGCGTATCATAGAAAAATATTACAAGCCTACTATTGTTTTAACAGGTGACAAAGATATTGTTACAGGTTCTGCAAGATCTGTAAAAGACTTTGATATTTATAATGTTTTAGATAATTTAAAACACTTTTTTACTCGTTTTGGTGGCCATAAATATGCAGCTGGTTTAAGCCTTAAAAAAGAAAATTTAGAACTATTTAAAAATGCATTTGAGGAAGAAGTGAAAAAGCAGATTAAAAAAGAAAACCTTATTCCTAAAATTTATATTGATCATGAATTAAGTTTAAATACTCTTTTTAAAAATGTTAATAGTGTGAAAACTCCAAAAATATTTAGAATTATCCAACAAATGGAACCATTTGGAGTAGGTAATCCTAAACCAATTTTCATTTTTAAAAACCTTATAAATTATATGTCTCCGAAAATAGTTGGAGAAAATCATATAAAGTTCCAGTTTTCCGATATTCAACAAGAAAATTCAATAGGTGGAATTTGGTTTAATAGCGCGTCATTTTATGAAATGAAAAATAATGAATCCCCAATGGAAGTAGTGGGTTCTATTGATGAAAATATTTTTAGAGGTAAAAGAACTATGCAAATCCTAATAAAAGATATTAGGACGGTCTAGCTATTCTTTCTATTATCTGAAACAAGGTGAAGATCTCTTTGTGGAAAGGGTATTCTGATATTATTACTTCTGAATGCTTGATCAATTGTAAGTCTAATATCACTTTTAATATTTCTTATTTCCCATGTTTTTTGTGCCCAGAAATAAACTTTAAATTTTAAGCCATCCTCACCAAAATCTTCTAATTCAATAGTTATATTTCTTCTTTTTTCAACCATTGGATGTTTGAGTGCACATTGGTATAATATTTCTTTTACAACCTGTGTGTCAGACCCATATGAGACACTTAAAGAAATATTAAATCTTGTTATTTTATCACTAATAGTCCAATTGATAATATTTTCTTTTGTTAAATAGCCATTGGGAACAATTATAGTTTTACCATCTAATGTTTTAAGTTGTGAAGTTCTTATAAATATATGGTCTACTTTACACATTTCTTCGTTAGGCATTTCAACTATGTCACCTACTTTTATACTACCATCGAAAAGTAAAATAATTCCAGAAAACACATCTCCCAAAATTGCTTGTAATCCAAATCCAATACCTACAAAAAGAGCTGCTGAACCAGCTACTAAAAAAGTGATATTAATACCCACTCCTTGTATGGCAACTATTATAGCAATGGAGTAAATCACGTATTTACTTAGTTGAATAATTGTATAAGTTCCCCCTTCATCTATCCATTTTTTCTCTCTTGTGGAACGGTATATAAGTACTCTAAAAATACTGATAGAAATTTTAGAAATTATGATTACAAAAATTAAGTAAAATACACTTCCTATGGTAAAACTAAATCTGTCATAGGTCCCATCAGCCTTTTCCTCAAAATCAAATCCAAATAACTCTAAATGAGTAATATTGCTAATAGAAAATTCTTCGTGACCAATAATCAAAGCTTCTAAAGCTAAAATACTGCATACAAGCAATAATACTTGTTTGATTAGTTTTTTAATATTCTTTTCTCGCCCCTCGACTAACCATCCTTTTTGTTTTAAAAAACTTTCAAGATTTTTGTTTATCCACCTATTTAAAATGAGCCAAACCAAAAAAACTACTCCAAAAAGAGTTAGGTTAAGTAGGTGTTCTAAACTAAAATAATTTATAAATGCCATAATTCTATTGTGTTACAATAATACCCAATTCGTCTGCAAATATATTGCGTACTTTTATCAATTCCTTAATTTCTTCCATTATTGATTCTGGAGAATCTGTTGAATCAAGTTCTTTAAGCAATTGCTGCTTATCTAAAATTAGATTTTCTGTAACTCTTAATTTGAAAATATATACTGATTGGTGTGCAGCTTGTTTTAAACGTTCAGATTCAACTTTTGTATGAATTTGATGTTTTTTTTTCCAATTTAAACTCAAGACGTTTTCGGAAGTAGTTAAGTCTGCAACTAATCCTGTTAGATGATTGTTTTGCACAAAATGTTGCTCATTTAGAATGAGTCCCTTCTGAAGGCCTTCTAAAAATTCATCAAATACTAATTGATATTTTTCATTATTGTAAGAAAGTTTATCAGTTAAAATTTCTTCAATAATATATTGAGCAAGAGGGTATTCTTCAATGGATTCTTCATTTTCATTCTCTACTTTTAAGGAAATGGAATGTGCTCCGTAGTTTAACATTAATCTTATAAGATCTTTTTCTTGATCATTTAAATCGTGTTTGATTCCTTTTTCAAAAGGTTTACTAGGAAGATTACTTTTAGCAACAACTGGAAGAGAATTTGAGTTTCCAGTACTATTTTTTGTTCTTAATTTTTTTTGTACTTCGTTTATTAAAAGTTGCTCATCCATTTCAAAAACTTGAGCCGTCTTTTTGATATAAACAGATCTGGAAACAACATCAGGAATTATAGAAATAGAACTAATTATTTCATTAATAGTTTTAGAAATATTTGCTGGGTCATCTTTTGTTTTTTCAAGTAAGTGGTTGGTCTTAAAGGTGATAAAATCAATTTGGTTATCAGTTAAATATAATCTTAAATCTTCGTTAGAAACTTGGTGGGCGTAACTGTCAGGATCTTCGCCAGTAGGAAACAATACTACTTTAACACTTAGTCCGGCTCTCAATAGCATATCAACACCCCTAAATGAGGCATTAATTCCTGCAGCATCACTATCATAAAGTATAACTACATTATTGGTGAATCTTTTGATAAGTCTAATTTGTCCTTCGGTCAAAGACGTTCCACTAGAAGAAACTGTATTTTTGATTTCATTATGATGAAGAGAAATTACGTCAGTATACCCTTCGACAAGAAAGCAACAATCATTTTTAATAATTTCATTTTTTGATTGAAAAAGACCATATAATACATTGCTTTTGTTATAGATATCACTTTCAGGTGAATTAAAATATTTAGCTACTTTATTATCTTTTCTTAACGTTCGCCCACCAAACCCAATAATTCTTCCTGTAATATTGTGAATAGGAAAAATAATTCTTCCTCGAAAAAAATCGTAGTTGCCTTTTTCATTTTCCTTTATTAACCCAGCTTTTTTTAATGGTTCTAAACTGTAACTAGTTTCTTTAGCTTTATTTTCTAATGCGTGATAATCTTCAGGTGAATAGCCAATTTCAAACTCATCAATAGTTTTTAAATGATAACCTCTTTTTTTTAAATAGGACAATCCAATTGACTTGCCTTCATCAGTTTCTTTCAAACAATTTTTGAAAAATTCATTAGCAAACTGATGTGCAAGATATAATGCTTCTCTTTGATGTTTTTCTTTTAATTGATCCTCTGTTTCTTCTTTTTCAATTATTTCAATATTGTATTTATTAGCTAACCATTTTAGTGCCTCAGGATATGAAAGATGATCATGCTCCATAAGAAATGTTACAACATTCCCTCCCTTTCCAGAGCTAAAGTCTTTAAAAATTCTTTTTCCTGGAGAAACCATGAAAGATGGTGTTTTTTCATTAGCGAAAGGGCTCAATCCTTTAAAGTTTGATCCAGATTTTTTTAAATTAATAAAATCACCAATAACTTCAACAATATCTGCAGAATCAAAAATTTTAGCTATAGTTTCTTGGGGAATCAATTTCTTTTTGTTCCAAAAATACTATTACTTAACTGTACACACAACTATTTTAAAAAAATGCTTTAACATGTTGTCTTATATTTTTAATTACCTATACATTTGTTACAAAATAATATTATGAGCAAAGACCAGTTTCAGTCACACGACTATTATCTTATGGATGAAATGCTCTCTGATGAGCATAAGTTAATTAGAGATTCTGCGAGAGCATGGGTAAAGAAAGAAGTTTCTCCAATAATTGAAGAATATTATGAAAAAGCAGAATTTCCTAATCAAATATTGAATGGTTTAGCATCTATTGGTGGTTTTGGTCCTTACATTCCCGAAGAATATGGAGGAGCTGGCTTAGATCAAATTTCTTATGGCCTTATAATGCAAGAATTAGAGAGATGTGATTCAGGTTTAAGATCTACCTCTTCTGTACAAAGTTCTTTAGTAATGTATCCTATTTGGAAATTTGGGAATGAAGCACAAAAGAAAAAATACTTACCTAAACTATCAACAGGTGAAATGATAGGTTGTTTTGGTTTAACTGAACCTGATTTTGGTTCCAACCCTGGAGGAATGATTACAAATTTTACTGAAGATGGGGATCATTTAATTCTTAATGGTGCTAAAATGTGGATTTCAAATGCTCCATTTGCTGATATTGCTGTTGTATGGGCAAAAGATCCTAATAACAGAATTAAAGGCGTCATTGTTGAAAGAGGAATGGAAGGTTTTGAAACTCCAGAAATGCATGGTAAACACTCTCTAAGAGCATCATCTACAGGAGAACTAATTTTTAATAATGTAAGAGTTCCTAAAGAAAACATTTTACCTCACAAGGATGGTTTAGGAGCTCCTTTATCTTGTTTAGATTCTGCTAGATATGGTATTGCTTGGGGAGCTATAGGGGCGGCTATGGATTGTTATGATTCAGCCTTGAGATATTCTAAAGAAAGAATACAATTTGGAAAGCCCATAGCGAGTTTTCAACTAATTCAAAAAAAATTAGCTGAAATGATAACTGAAATTACAAAAGCTCAACTTCTCACTCTGCGTTTGGGGCAACTTAAAAATGATGATAGGGCTACAACAGCTCAAATATCTATGGCAAAGAGAAATAATGTTGATATGGCTTTAAAAATTGCCAGAGAAGCAAGACAAATTCATGGAGCAATGGGAATAATGAATGAGTACTCTGTAATGAGACATATGGCCAACCTAGAGTCAGTAGTAACTTATGAAGGTACTCATGATATCCATCTTCTTATTACGGGAATGGACATTACAGGAATTCAAGCTTTTAGTTAATCCACCTAAATGAGGTAATCATTTCTTCTAAATCACTTTTTAGAAAAATTATACTTGGTTGTAGAGAATCATAATTTGGTTTTGTTTGAAAAAGTAATTGTCCAGAAAAAAAATGACTCGAACTATCTGTTATTGTGAAAGCATAATTACATGCAGTATTCCCTTTAATTTCATATGCTAAAGCATATACATCATTTATTTCACTTTCCCATGTTCTTTCTATGATGGCTGAAGATTTAAAACTATGTTCATAAACCATCTTTCTAAACTCTTCTGAAATTTCTGATAAGTTATTATTTAAATTAATATAATCACATAAAACCTCAGCTTTAAATTCAGGAAATATTATAGTCTTGTTACATTTAGGGTAGTTTTTAAATTTTTGCTCCCAGGAAGAATAGTTGGGGATTTTAAAAACAAAGGAGCAGGAATCTTTTATTTGATAATACTCTTTTTTTGGGAAGTCTATTCTTAAATAACTTTTAGGTTTAGGAAATGTTGTTTCTTGAGTGCAACTAAATAGTTTAAATATTAATGTAATTATTAAACAATATTTTAATATTTTAATCAATCTTAATTTTTATTTTTTTAATCCTTCTTTTATCAGATGCTTCAACTATGAAAGTATAATTTTCAAAAATTATCTTTTCATTTTTCAATAAAATTTTCCCTGCATTTTCAATACAGAAACCGGCAATAGTATCTGACTCACCTTTGGCTACTTCAAAATTTTGCCCATCAATATTTAATATTTTATAAAAATCAATTAATGGAGTTTTACCATCAAACAGATAATTTTTTTCATCTATTTTTAAAAATGTTACATCTCTTTCATCAAATTCATCAGTAATGTCTCCAACAATTTCTTCAAGAACATCTTCAAGAGAAACTATACCAGAGGAACCACCATATTCATCTACAACAATTGCAATATGTGTTTTTTCTTCTTGGAATTCTTTAAGTAAATCATCCAGTTTTTTATTTTCAGGAACAAACTTAGCATCTCTTAATAATTTATTCCACTGATAGTTGGCAGGTTCTTTTAATTTCCCAAGTAAGTCTTTAACATATAATATGCCTTTAATTTTGTCAAAAGAATCGTCATAAACAGGAATTCTTGAAAATTTTACAACTTTTAAATCACTGATTAAAGATTTGTAATTAATATCACTTTGAAATGCAATGACATCTGTTCTTGGTGTCATTATTTGTTTTACATCAGTATTCCCAAATTTAACTATACCTTCTAAAATCTTTTTTTCTTCTTTATTGTTTACACTGTCTTTTGTTAGGTCTAATGCATACTCTAATTCATCGGCATTTAAAGTTTCAATTTTTTTATCAATTCTTTTGTCAATTATTGAAGTACTTCTTATGAGTAAGTTACTTAAAGGATTGAAAATAACTTTTAAAAATGAAATTGGAAAAGCCATTAATTTTGAAAACTTTATGTTATAATTATTAGCATAAACTTTTGGAATAACTTCCCCAAATAATAGTATAAAGAAGGTTACAATAACCACTTGAACTATAAAAGCTATTAATGGGCTTAAAGGGTAGCTCACAAAAAAATGATTCATTAATAATGATGATACAAGAACAATAGCAACATTAACTAAGTTATTTCCAATTAATATTGTAGCCAAAAGTTTTTTTGGGTCTGCTATCAACTTAATAATTCTTTGGCTGTTCTTATTTTTTTCTTCGCTAATTAATACCTCTTTCTGTGCATTTGATAGTCCAAAAATGGCTACTTCTGATCCTGATAAAAAAGCAGAAAGCATTATTAGAAATAAAATCACAATCAGGAATAACCAATAATTAAAATCAGAATTATCTAAAATGATATTTGAATTAATTAAATTATTTTGGAGTAACAATTTGTTTATTTATTCTTTAAAATGGTAGATCATCATCATCTCCTGGTTCAGAAAATTCTTTATTGGGGGATTTTTTTGGTTCAGTTTTAATTGTTTGAGGTTCTTCAAAATCACTTTTTGAATCATTGGAGCTGTTACTACCTAGCATGGTAAGATTATCAGTAATTACCTCAGTTGAATACCTGTTATTGCCATCTTGATCCTGCCAAGATCTTGTTTTTAACTTTCCTTCAATATAAACTTTATGCCCTTTTTTCAAATATCGTTCTGCTATTTCAGCTAGTCCTCTCCAAGCTACAATATTGTGCCATTCTGTTTGAGAAACTTTTTCACCAGTTTTTCTGTCCTTATATGTTTCAGATGTTGCAATTGAAAAATTTGCAACAGCAGCACCATTTTCTAAATGTCTAACTTCTGGATCTTTACCTAAGTTACCTACCAATATTACTTTATTTACGCTTCCCGACATATTTTCTTATTATTAAACCAAATCTAGTAATTATCTACCATTTGTTATGTTTTGAGTTATATAATTTTCAACAATTTTTGGAACAGGATATTTTAGAATATCTTGAATATTAACCATCTTATAGAAATTTTGCCGGATTATTTTTTTTGATTTATAATGCCAAAAAATAATATTTAATTTCTGATGTGTTAGCTTATGAATTTTTTCAATTTTATTTATAAGATTATAATTTTTTATTAATTTTTTTGGAGGTTCAAATAAAATATTTGTTGTTTCAAAAAGAGGAAATTGATAAAGATTTTTCCAAATATCATTTTGAAGACGTTTTTCTATAAAAATATTTTTATCATCTTGTATTACAATAAAATTTAAGTATCGTTCACGTATTTTTATTTTTTTCTCTTTTACAGGAAGTGAATTTATTTTCGAATTTAAAAAAGCCCAACATTTTACATTTAATTGGCAAATACCACAGTCAGGAATTGCAGGTTTACAGTGAAGAGCCCCAAATTCCATTATTGCCTGATTATATGTTGCATAATTTAATTTCGGTAAATTTTTATAAGCTAGGGATTTAAAAATTTGCTTACCCTTTGAACTATCAATTGGAACTTTAATTCCGTAATACCTGCTTAATACTCTAAAAACATTTCCATCTAAAACAGCTTTTTTTTCATTATATGCGAATGAAGCTACTGCGGATGCTGTATATTCTCCAACCCCTTTTAATTTTATTAATTCGTTATATTTTTTTGGAAATTTCCCTTTTAGTTCATTCGAAATAAATTTGGAGGTAAAGTGCAAATTCCTTGCCCTGCTGTAATATCCTAATCCTTGCCATAATTTTAAAACTTTTTCTTCACTAGCATCTGCCAGTTTTTGAATATTTGGAAATTCTTTCACAAAATTTAAATAATATGGAAGACCCTGGTCAACTCTCGTTTGTTGTAATATTATTTCGCTAATCCAAATTTTATAGGGATCATCAGTTTTTCTCCACGGTAATTCCCTTTTATTCACATTGTACCATTTAATTAGTTTAAGACTAAAATCTTCATCAATCATAAATGCTAAAATAAAAAACTCAGTGCAGGCTTTATGGCTTTCATAAATAAAATTATATTTGCAAGCTATTAATAAGCAAAATCTTATTTTATAACATGACAAAAGCAGATTTAGTATCAGAAATTACAGAAAAGACGGGTGTCGAGAAAATTGCAGTACAAGCAACAGTAGAGTCGCTAATGACTACAATAATTGATGCAATGGAAACAGGTGAAAATGTTTATTTACGTGGATTTGGTAGTTTTGTGGTGAAGAAAAGAGCTGAAAAAACAGGAAGAGATATTTCGAAAAATACAACGATAATTATTCCTGAACATTATGTTCCTACCTTTAAACCTGCTAAAACTTTTGTTGAAGGTGTCAAAAATAAGAATAAGAAGAAATAAAGATTTTAATAATAATTATAAAAGATTAGTATGCCTAGCGGTAAAAAAAGAAAAAGACATAAAATGTCAACACATAAGAGGAAGAAGCGTCTGAGAAAAAACAGACATAAGAAGAAGTAGATTCTTTTTCTTACAATAATTAAATTTATTGTAACCGCTCTGCTATAATCAGATAGGAGGTCCAGTGTCGTATGAATTAGTTATAAATTCATCATCAAATGAGGTTGTAACAGCATTACTTTATGATAACAAATTAGTTGAAATTCATAAAGAAGGTCTAGATGACCGTTTCAATGTTGGTGATGTTTATTTAGGGAAAGTTAAAAAAATAGTGCCCAGTCTCAACGCTGCGTTTGTTGATGTTGGCTATGAAAAAGATGCATTTCTACATTACTTAGATTTGGGTCCCCAGTTCAGATCTATGAACAAATTTGTTCAATTATCCTTGTCTGGAAAGCAGTCAACTCACAAATTAGGGTATAATAAAATTGAAGCAGATATTTTAAAGGATGGCAAAGTTAAAGAACACCTGTCCTCTAACCAATTGATTGCTGTACAAGTTACCAAGGAGCCTATATCATCTAAAGGTCCTAGATTAAGTGCTGAAGTTACAATACCGGGCAGGTTTTTAGTTTTAGTTCCTTTTTCAGAAAAAATATCAGTTTCTCAAAAAATAAAAGATCCAAAGGAAAGAGAGCGTTTAAAGCGCTTAATAAATAGTATAAGACCAAGAAAGTTTGGAGTAATTATTAGAACAGTTGCTCAAGACAAAAAAGTTGCAGAACTCGATCAGGATTTAAAAGACCTAGAAGAAAAATGGTCTAAAATGTATAAAGAGTTGAAGGACGCTTCTCCTAGAAAAAAGCTTTTAGGTGAAATGAATCGAGCAACAACTGTTCTTAGGGACGAATTAAACAAGGAATTTACTAGTATTCATGTTGATGATGAATCTTTATATAATGAGCTCAAAGATTACGTTAAAACAATTGCACCTGAAAAAGAAGAAATTGTAAAATTATACCAGGGCAAAGTTAGTTTATTTGAAAGTAGAGGAATTAATAAACAAATCAAAGCAACATTTGGCAGGAAAGTTAATTTAAAATCTGGAGCTTATCTGATAATTGACCATACTGAGGCAATGCATGTTGTGGATGTTAATAGTGGCAATCGTAAAGCTACAAATCCAGATCAAGAAATAAATGCTCTAGAAACAAATTTAGAATCTGCTGAAGAAATTGCTAGGTTACTAAGGTTAAGGGATATGGGCGGTATTGTTGCTGTTGATTTTATTGACATGTACAATCGAGCTAACAATAAAAAACTCATTGAAAATTTTAGAAAATTCATGAAGGATGACAAAGCAAAACATAACATTCAGCCTCCCAGTAGGTTTGGTGTTGTGGAGCTTACTCGCCAGCGTGTACGTCCAGAAACTGAAATAAAAACTACAGAAGCTTGCCCAACTTGTTTAGGTAAAGGTGAAGTTCAAGCCTCTATATTAATTATTGATGAAATTGAGTCTTTACTCAATTCTATTATTATTGAAGGGGTTGCTAAATCTATTACCCTTAATGTTCATCCTTTTATAGATGCTTTTCTAAAAAAAGGCGTTAAGAATATTCAAAGGCAGTGGTTTTTAAAATATAAAAAATGGATTGTTGTCAGACCTATGACAGAACTAGGAATCTTACAATATCAATTTTTGGATGAGGGAGATAACTCCCTATAGTATTAACTATTAAAATGATTCCAACCCTGGGCCTTCAGTGGAGTTAAAGTATTTCCGTTTCCTACTAAGTTAATTCCTTGGTCTTTCTTAGTAATGTGCCCAATAACTGTAATTTTTGGATCATTTTTGATTTTCTGGTAATCTTTTTGATTGATTGTAAATAAAAGCTCATAATCTTCTCCTCCGTTAAGTGCGGAAACGGTAGGGTTGATATTAAAATCCATTGATGTTTTATAAGTTTCAGGATCTATTGGAATTTTATCTTCATAAACTTGACAGCCTACATTACTTGCCTTACAAAGATGAAATATTTCTGAAGCTAAACCATCAGATATATCAATCATACTTGTTGGCTTGATATTGGTTTCTTTGAAAGACTTAATAATATCTTTTCTCGCCTCTGGTTTAAGTTGCCTTTCCAATATGTAATTAAAATTATCTAGTTCTGGCTGCATATTTGGGTTATTTTTCCAAACTTCTTTTTCTCTTTGAAGAACATTTAAACCCATGTAGGCACCTCCAAGGTCACCAGTAGTGATAAGTAAATCATTTTCTTGTGCTCCAGATCGTTTGACAATTTCATCTTCATTAGCCTCGCCAAGTGCTGTGATAGATATTGTTAATCCACTAATGCAAGATGTAATATCACCACCAATTATGTCAACTTTATATTTTTCACAAGCTAGTAAAATCCCATCATAAAGTTCATCTATGGCTTCTAATGTATATTTACTGGATATTCCAAGACTAACTGTAATTTGAGTAGGTATAGCATTCATAGCATATATATCACTAATATTAACAACAACCGATTTATAGCCCAAATGTTTTAATGGAGTAAAAGACATATCAAAGTGTACTCCTTCTACAAGCATATCAGAACTTACTAAAATATTTTTTTTAGATTTTATTACTGCTGCATCATCACCTGGTCCAAGATGGGTATTTTTATGATACGATTTTATTTTTTTTGTAATTCTATCAATTAAGCCAAATTCCCCTAAATCTTCAAGGTTAAGTACTTCTTTTTCTTCATTCATGACGCCAAATTTAGTTCAATACTATTATATTTTTAAAACTTTTTTGTTTAACAACTATTGCCATAAATAAATACAATTTAAAATTTCTTTTTTCATCTGTTATTTTATAGGTATATTTGTATAGTTTATAATTATTCTAAATAAGGTTAAATGATCAAAGTCACAGAAAATGCTAAACATAAAGCCATAGAGCTGATGAAAGAAGATGGTAAAAAAAATCCTTTTATTCGTGTAGGAGTCAAAGGAGGAGGCTGTTCAGGGTTGATGTATGAACTTAAATTTGACAATGTTTTAAATGAAAATGATAAATCCTTTGTTGATAATGGGGTTAAGGTTGTGGTAGACAAAAAAAGCTTTCTTTATTTGGTAGGTACCACTTTAGATTTTTCTGGTGGGCTTAATGGAAAAGGATTTGTTTTTAGTAATCCAAATGCAGATAGAACTTGTGGATGTGGAGAAAGTTTCTCTTTATAAAATTGATAAATGTCATATACTGAAAAGCAGTTAAAAGAAGAATTAGATAATAAGTCTTATGAATTTGGTTTTGTTACTGATATCGAGTCTGAAAAAGCTCCTATTGGTTTAAACGAAGATATTATAAAGTTAATATCATCTAAAAAAAATGAACCAGAATGGTTATTAGATTATAGATTAAAAGCTTTTGAAATATGGCAAACTATGCAGGAGCCAAAGTGGGCGCATGTTAAATATGAAAAACCAGATTTTCAAAATATTTCTTATTATTCAGCTCCAAAAAAGAAAAAAGAACTTAAAAGTTTAGATGAAGTAGATCCAGAACTTCTTAAAACAATGGAAAAGCTAGGAATCTCAATTGAAGAGCAGAAAAAACTAAGTGGAGTTGCTGTAGATTTTGTTATGGATTCTGTTTCAGTTGCAACATCATTTAAAGAAAAACTTGGTGAACTTGGAATCATTTTTTGTTCTTTTTCAGAAGCTGTTCAAAACCATCCAGATTTAGTAAGAAAATACATGGGTACTGTGGTTCCCTTCACAGACAATTATTATGCTGCTTTAAATAGTGCAGTTTTCTCAGATGGATCATTTTGTTACATCCCTAAGGGAGTGAAATGTCCTATGGAATTATCCACTTATTTCAGAATAAATGAATCTGGGACAGGTCAGTTTGAACGAACTCTTCTTATAGCAGATGAATCTAGTTATGTAAGTTACCTAGAGGGTTGTACCGCTCCACAAAGAGACGAAAATCAATTACATGCTGCGGTAGTTGAACTTATAGCTCTCGATCAAGCAGAAATTAAATACTCTACTGTTCAAAATTGGTATCCTGGTAATGATAAGGGGGTTGGAGGAGTATATAATTTCGTCACTAAAAGAGGCATATGTGGTTACCGTTCCAAAATATCATGGACACAAGTAGAAACTGGATCTGCAGTTACTTGGAAATATCCTTCTTGTATTTTAAAAGGTGATTATTCTGTTGGTGAATTTTATTCCGTTGCCGTAACCAATAATTTTCAACAAGCAGATACAGGAACAAAAATGATTCATGTAGGAAAAAATACTAAATCAACAATAATTTCTAAGGGTATTTCTTCAGGGAAAAGTCAAAACAGCTACAGAGGCTTGGTCAAAATTGGAAAAGGAGCACACAATTCTAGAAATTTTTCTCAATGTGATTCTCTATTAATGACTGATCAATGTGGTGCTCACACTTTTCCTTATATCGAATGTGAAAATTCTTCAGCTACTGTGGAACATGAAGCAACTACCTCAAAAATTGGAGAAGATCAATTGTTTTATTGTATGCAAAGAGGAATTTCTGAAGAGAAAGCAATCAGCTTAATTGTGAATGGTTATGCAAAAGAAGTTTTAAATAAGCTTCCAATGGAATTTGCAGTTGAAGCGCAAAAATTATTAGAAATTAGTTTAGAAGGATCCGTTGGTTAAAAAAGATATATGAAAGAATTATTAGTTGAAATAAAAAATCTTGAATGTAGAATTGGAGATCAAGAAATTCTGAAAGGACTAAACCTAAAAGTAAATAAAGGCGAAGTGCATGCTATAATGGGGCCAAATGGCTCAGGAAAAAGTACTCTTTCGTCTGTATTAGCGGGAAATGATAATTATGAAGTTACTAATGGTTCTATATCGTATTTAGGTGAAGATATAACTGAAATGAATCCAGAAGAAAGATCTTGGAAGGGAATGTTTTTAGCTTTTCAATATCCTATAGAAATACCGGGAGTCAGTAATATTAATTTTCTTAGAACAGCTTTAAATGAAAGAAACAAATATTTTGGTAAAGATCCTATTCCAGCCAAAGATTTCCTAAAAATGGTAGCTGAAAAATCAGCATTAGTTGGGTTGGACAATAAGTTGAAAAATCGATCTGTTAATGAGGGTTTTTCTGGCGGTGAGAAAAAAAGAAATGAAATATTTCAAATGGCAATGTTAAATCCAAAATTATCCATTTTAGATGAAACTGACTCAGGGCTAGATATTGATGCTCTAAAGACAGTTGCAAATGGGGTGAATAAACTTAAATCTTCAGAAAATGCTACTATCGTAATTACCCACTACCAAAGATTACTGGACTATATAGTTCCAGATTTTGTTCATGTACTACATGAAGGTCAAATTATAAAAACTGGAGACAAAAACCTAGCGCTAGAGTTGGAGAAGAAAGGCTACGACTGGCTTAAGACAGGGAATTCAATAAACTAGTTAAAATCATATATTGATTACTGATAAACTAAAATATAAACCCTTGATAAAAGGAACTTCTAATATGGCATTAGATATTCTTTCTAAAACTCCTTTTCCTACAAGAAAAGATGAGAAGTGGAAGTATACCCCTTTAAAGAAAATTAAAAAACTACCTTTTACAAATAATTCTAGTTTTTTAATTAAAGATATAAAGTCACTCAATCTACCATCTTTTGATGGCCTATCAATAGTATTAGAGAACGGAAGGGTTAACCCTAATCTTTCAAAATCTCTTAATATTAAAGGCGTTGATGTATCTTTTTTATCAACTTCAAAAGAAAACGATTCTTTTACTAATAAATTAAAAACAGAAAACTATTTCTCATTACTTAACTCTTCATATTTAAGTGAGGGAATAATTATAAAAGTTGAATCTGGGGTAAAAGTTCAAGAAAATATTAATATTATCAATATCGTTTCATCAAACGATTCGCTTGTAAATACAAAGTTAGATTTAATTCTTTCAAGTCATTCAAGTATTCATATTAGACAATATTTCTTAGCAAATTCTAAAACTAATAACGGATTTATTAATCATTCTAATAATATTTCCATTCAAAATAATGCTTCATTAGTACTAGATAAATTTCAAGATCTTAACAACAATTTTCATATATCAAATGATTCTATTGACCAAGAGGAATCAAGTAAATTTATTTCTAACACATTCTCTATGTCTGGTTTGTTAACTAGAAATGATATTATTAACAATGTAAATGGCGAAAATTGCCATTCTGAACTAAATGGAATATTTACTCCATTTAAGAATGACCATATTGACAATCATACCACCATTAATCATCATGTTCCTAATTGTAAATCATACGAGAATTATAAAGGAATTATGAAAGATAATGGAGTAGGTGTCTTTAACGGAAAAGTTATTGTTCATGAAAATGCTCAAAAAATAGAAGCTTTTCAACAAAATAATAATATTCTATTGGATGATGAGTCAACTATTTATTCTAAACCAGAATTAGAAATTTATGCTGATGATGTAAAATGTAGCCATGGTTCTACAACAGGTCAATTCGATCAAGAATCTATTTTTTATTTAAGAGCTAGAGGAATCAGTTTAAAAAAAGCAAAGGAATTGATGATTTTAGGATTTATAAATGAGGTTATTCAAAAATCTGATAGTTCTGATTATATAGACTTTATTTTAGCAAGAGTTCTAGAGAATTAATTTTTTGTTTTTATAAGATTATTGTATTTTACATGATTGAATTTCATGAATGTTTAAGACTACCAATATATTACCTTTCATTATATGTAATTTTATTACACTCTACTTTTTTTCTCAAGGCTTACAATTATCTTTTTCTGAACATGTTTCTTACGAATCTAATTATAAAGCAATAAGTTGTATAAATTATAATTCCAAACATGTTCTTATTCAAAGCAAAAAAAAATCAGAAAACTGCGATATTAAAGTCAATATTTTTGACAGTGATTTAAAAAATAAAAACCAATTTAATTTTAAAATCGATAATGAAAAGTTGGTAGGGGTCAGACTTTTATATAACAATATTGTACTATTCACTTCCCTAAATAATGGAGTTGAAACTATTTTAAGAGCAAGAACATTAGACATTTCTTCTAAGTTTTTAAGCCCAAAAAATATCTTCTTAGAAACCAACAAATCAGGTTACCCTTCTTTTTTTAAACTTGCTGATGCTGTCTTTGAAACTTCTTTTAATATTTTAGTTGAACTTCCTTTTCAGAACGGTAAAAATGAAGATTTAAAACTTCTCACTTTGAATAGTGGTTTACAAGTTGTTAATGAAGTATATAATAAACTTGAAATAAAATTTGAATCCAAGCGAGATAATAAATTATTAATTTCAAATAAGGGTAAAATTTTCTTGTTAAAAAAAATATGGAAAAGAGGGAATAACTTTTATTTATATAGACTAGGAAAGGAGATTATTAAAGAAAAAGAAATAAAAGTAAGTCAAAGAAAAATAGCGGCCTTAGACTATTTCTTTAATTCAAAAGATGAATTAGTTATATCTGGGTTTTACTCATCCCAAATAAGATATAATTATGAAGGGTTCTTTTTATTAAAATATGATAGCGATCTTGAACTAATTCACAAAAACCAGTATGCTTTAAGTGAAAATATTATTAAAAGTTTTAAATCTTCAAAAGAAATAAAGGAAAAAGGGTTTGGTTTAGATAAGTTTATGATAACAGATTTTACTTTAGATGAAAATCAAAATCATTATTTGATAGCAGAACACCTTAGCAATAAAAGCTCTAAAAAAGAAAGTTATTGGTACTCTATTGGTTTTATAGTTATAAAGTTTAATAAAAATGGAAATTATATTTGGGGATGTCCAGTCCCTAAAGATCAAAAAGATAAAAACTTAAATTTTATTGGAACTTTTTCTTTAAATATTGACAACTCTACTCAATATTTTTTCAATGAATTATCTAATTCAAATTCTAGAAAAGGTATACCGGCAGAATATGGAATACTAAATTATTGTGGAACTAAAAATATTACCTTTTCAGAATCTGGGGTCTTTCAAGAAAAGCCTATGACAATTAATTTTCCTGGAAAAGATTCTGAAAAATATGCATTTATTCCTAAGCAACTCCATCCAAAAAATAAAGAATCATCTTATTTTTTAATTATTAATGAAAAGGCTACAAATTTAATGATTGGCTTGGTTAAATAATATTGACTTCTCTTTCAAGATTTATGTCAAATTTTTGTTTGATATCTACTATTATTTTTTCAGAAAGTTCTAATAAATCATTTCCCTTTGCATTACCATAGTTAACTAATACAAGTGCTTGATTTTTATGAACACCATAATTTTTAAATGTTTTACCTTTCCAACCAGCCTTGTCAATTAACCAACCAGCAGCAATTTTAACTTCCTTATTATTGATTGGGTAATTAACTATTTCAGGATATTTTTTTTGAATAACATTTAGCTTACTTATTTTTATTATTGGATTTTTAAAAAAACTACCGCAATTCCCGATTTCTTTAGGATTAGGTAATTTTAATTTCCTTATAGAAATGATGGCATTACTTACGTCTTTAATAGTAGGATTATCAATACTATTTGATTTTAAAACATTAATTACATCACCATAACCAATATTTATTTGAGGTTTTTTATGAAGTTTAAGTGTTATGTTTAGTATAATAAATTGATTTTTCTTTTCGTTCTTAAATATACTTTCTCTGTATCTAAATTTACATTGTGAATTGTTGAACTTTATTATTTTACCAGACGAAATTTCGTAAGCTTCAAGCTCTACAAAAGTTTCTTTTATCTCCACACCGTAGGCCCCGATATTTTGCATTGGTGCTGTTCCTGTATTACCAGGGATTAAGCTTAAATTTTCAATTCCACCCCAACCTTTATCCACACAATACATTACCAATTCGTGCCAATTTTCACCAGCTCCTATTTGAATATTTATAAATTCTTCATTCTGGGATATTATTTTTTTTCCTTTTATATTATTATTGATAATTAAACCATTATAATCTTTTGTAAATAATATGTTACTACCACCTCCAAGAATTAAAATATTAGAATTTAAAAACTCTTTAGATTTCACTAGCTCTTGAAGTTCTTTAACAGAAAAAATTTCCACAAAATACTTGGAGCTAACATTAATACCAAAAGTATTATGTTTAGTTAATATGAAATTTTCGTAAATTCTCATAGGGAACAAACCTAATTATAATTTCTTGGATATTTATAGACTGGTACTTAAAACAATATTATATACTTTTATAAAGTTAATATACAATTAAAATCAAAAAAGTAATAGTATCGGTAAGTAATGATTTAGCAAACGATCAGCGTGTTAAAAAAGTTTGTGACACCCTTATTAAATGTAATTTTAATGTTACCCTTATAGGAAGAGAACTAAAAAATTCTAGATCTTTAAATAGATCTTATTCAACAATTAGATTAAGATTATTTTTTAATAAAGGCTTTCTATTTTATTTTGAATACAATTTGAGATTATTTTTTTTATTACTATTTAAAAAGTTTGATGTTTATCATGCTAATGATTTAGACACCTTACTTCCCATGTGGCTTATTTCTAGGATTAGACGAAAAAATTTAGTCTACGATAGTCATGAATACTTTACTGGAGTTCCAGAAATCCAGAATAGATTTATAGTTAAAAAGGTTTGGAAATCTATTGAGCAACTAATTTTCCCAAAATTAAATTATGTATTTACTGTAAATAGTTCCATAGCAAATTTATATTTTAAAGATTATAATATTAAACCTAAAGTGTTAAGGAACTTGCCTTCAAATACGGTTATACAAACAATTAAATCTAGAAAAGAATTGGGGTTTCCACTGGATAAGCGCATTGTTATTTTGCAAGGATCTGGTATTAATGTTCATAGGGGTTCAGAGGAATTATTAGAAGCAATTGCTCTTCAAGAAAAGTTTTTTTTATGTATTGTAGGTACTGGAGATGTGATAGATTATCTTAAAAAAAGATGCCATAAAAATGATTTAAAGAGTAAAGTGTTATTTGTAGATCCTCTGCCTTATGAAATGATGATGCAGTATACTGCTAATTCTGACGTTGGAGTCAGTCTAGACAAAAATAATAATATCAATCATCAGCTCAGTTTGCCAAATAAAATTTTTGACTATTCAAAAGCTAAAATTCCTTTTGTTGCGACTAATCTTATAGAAATTAAAAAAATTGTCGATGAATATAAAACCGGAGTTTTAATTCATTCTTTAAAACCAGAAGATATTTTAAAAGGCTTAGAAGAAGCTGTAGAATTATCAAAATCTAAAAATCATTTTAAAAATGTTAAAAAAATGAATTCTGATTTAAACTGGGATAAAGAGTCTCAGCTACTTGTTAAAACTTATAGTGAGTTTAATAAACTGTAGATTTCTTACATTTAAATATTATTTCTTTTTCCGAAATTCCAAAATGCTTTTTTTGTTTGGCATCAAATGCTTTTGAAATATCAATAACATTTACTTCAAATAAGTGCTTTTGTAATATTTTAATAAGACTTTCTTGACCGTATATTCTCACATGATCTTCTTGACCAAAGGCTTCTAAACGATCTTTTTTGGAAATTAAAGAAGAATCTTCATACGTAAATCCGTCTTTAATAGGAACTTGTAAAATTAAATATCCATCCTTTTTAAGAATTCTAAATAATTCTTTAATAGCTTTTTCATCCTCTAAAATATGTTCTAGTACATGGAAGCAAATTACTAAATGAAAACTTTCATTAACTTCTGTAATATTTGTTATATCATAATTTTTTTCTGCAAAAAATTGATTTTCATAATCAGAAGAAATATAGTTAGGAAATTTTTTGTTAAAAGAATCATGAAGACTTCTGTGTGGAGAAAAGTCTAAAATGTTTTGATTTTGATTTTGGAAGTATTTGTTAATATAAAAATTTAAAGCTCTTGATCTCGAGAGAGAACCACATTTAGGACATATTTTATCATTTGAATTTGTAAAGGAAATGTGGACAAATTTTTTTGATTTTGCTGTACAGATGTTACACTGTACAGCATCTCCTTTATAAATAAAATAATAAATAATAATTCTTAAAAAAGGTTCTATTTTATAATGAAACTTATTTGGAGTTAGTTTTCTGTATATCTTTTTTAAAAGCTTATACATTATTTTGTTCTCTTATATAATAGAATAATTTATATAAACTAAATAAATAAAGTGAAGGCCATCTAGACAAAAGTTGTTTTTCAATAACTGCTATTCCCTTTTTTGAAATTAATAACAATAGTTTATCAATTTTAAATTTTTTAATTTTCAAATAGGTGCTAACTAGTTTAATTGAGCTGATATCGTATTTTTTTGTTTCAATCTTGGAAAGATTTTTAATAGCAGTTCTAGTTTTTAATAAAAAATCAATATTGTTTTCAAGCCCCTCATGGTATACGGGATTATCAATTTGATGAATTCTAATTTTATTTTTTTGAAGATCTAATGCCAATTGTGTATCCTCATGACCATACTTAATTAGGTTCTCATTAAAGTTAATTTTTTGAAATACTGATTTTTTAATTAAAAAATTATTGGATTTAAATGAATGATAGGGATTTCTTAAGCGGTAATCAAAACTTTGATCTTCCATTTTAATTCCATAAAGCCACCTAAGTTTTTTATTGCTTTTTTTTGGTTTTAATTGATGATGTTTTCGACCTCCATATATAACATCATAAGCAGGTAAATTAATATAATTTTTCAAAAATAAATTAGAAGATATACTACAGTCACAGTCAATAAATAATAATTTTTCAAAGTTGGATAATTCAATAAACAAGTTTCTAATTCGGGATCGTCCAATATTTTCTTTGAGATCAATAAATCGAACCCGATCTAATTTTTCAATAGGAGCATTTAATTTTCTAAAAACGCTAGATGATTGGTCATCAATACAAATAATTTCAAAGGGTTCGTTGATTTCTTTTCCCTGAAGAATTAGTGTCTCTATAAGTTTTTGGACATTAAAATTATAAATGGGAATACAAATACTAATCAATATAAAGTAACTTAATTCACAATAGATTTATTATCAAACTTCACAATTCTTGCAGGAAATTTATTGATAATATCAAAATCGTGCGTTGCCATTATAACCGTTTTTTTATCTCCCACAATACTCGTAATTAAATCCATAATTTTTTCACTTGTTTCAGGGTCAAGATTTCCAGTTGGTTCATCTGCAATGATTAATTCAGGATCATTTATTAATGCTCTTGCAACTGCTATTCTTTGTTGTTCCCCTCCAGAAATTAAATGTGGAAAAGCATTTGCCTTTTCTGTCATATCTACTTTAGATAAAAGTTTTTCAATTTCTTCTTCCATTCTTTTTTTTCCTTTCCATCCGGTAGCTTTCATTACAAATCTCAAATTATCAGCTACTGAACGATCCATAAGAAGTTGAAAATCTTGAAAAATAATACCTACTTTTCTTCTTAATGCTAAAATATTTTTTCGAGATAACTTGCTTAAGTTTTGATCCTTAAATGCTATTTCTCCTTTTTTAATGGGGACATCACCATATATTGCTTTTAACAAACTGCTTTTACCGCTGCCAGTTTTACCAACAAAATATACAAACTCACCTTTTTTTATACTTAGGTTAATATTACTTAGAATAAGGTTCTTTTGGTGTTGTATTTCAACATTTTTAAAGTTTAAAAAAAGATTATCACTCATAACAAATAATGAAATTTAATATTATCAAATTTAAAATAATAAAGTAAATATATTTCACTCTATTAATTAATGTTAACACATTATAGTTGAAAATAATCATAATCTAATTATTCTGATGGTAGTTCACTAACTATCTTTAAATATTATCAGATTTAGACAAATTAATGATTAAAACTTTTTTTAAGCTTATATTTCTTTTTTTAGTCATCCTTTTGACTAATCATTCCTTTTCTCAGAAAACTTTTATTTATAGTGATCCTTATAAAAGCTATAAAACAGGACAAGAGCTTTTCGATAAGGAAAAGTATAGTTCGGCTCAGTACTATTTCAAAGAAGTAATTAATAAGTTCAATAATCCACAAGATGAAATCAGGATTAATGCTGAATATTATTTTGCTGTTTGTGCACTAAAACTTTATCACAGAAATGTCGAAACTATTTTATCTAGGTTTGCTTTAGACCACCCAGATCACCCAAAATCAAAAAATATTTATTTTCAATTAGGTAAACATTATTATCAAACTAAGAAGTTTAAAAAATCTATAGAATTTTTTGAAAAAGTAGATCAGTATGACCTTTCAGTAAGTGATCAAAATGAGTATTTATTTAAGTTAGGCTATTCTAAATTCATGAAAAAAAACTTAGAGGAATCTAAAGTTTTATTCAATGAATTACTACAAAGAAAAACTGACTATGAAGTTCCAACCACTTATTATTATAGTCACATTGCTTATTCTGAAGGTAAGTATCAAACAGCACTTGAAGGTTTTAGAAAGATTTCTAGAAATAAAATGTTTAAGCCAATTATACCCTATTATATTACTCAAATATTATACCAACAGAGTAAATATGATGAACTAATTTCTTATGCACCATCTTATATGGATTCTATTACAGAAAAAAGAAAAGGAGAATTTGCAAAACTCATAGCAGATTCTTATTTCAAGAAGAAAAATTTTAAAACTTCTTTATCATTTTACAAAATTTTTAAGAAATATGCTAAATCAGACCGAGAAAGTAATTACCAAGTAGCGTTCTGTTACTACAAGACAAAAGACTTAAGAAAAGCCATAGAATTATTTTCAAGAGTTGCTTTTAAAGAGGACTCATTATCTCAAATATGCTACTATCATATGGCAGATTCTTATTTAAAATTAGATGAAAAAGATTACGCTAGAAATGCCTTTCAGAAAGCTAGCAAGATAGATTTTGATGATGAAATCAAAAGAAATTCATTATTTAATTATGCAAAATTAGCCTACGAATTAAGTTACAATCCTTATGATGAGGCTATTAATTCATTTCAGCAGTTTATCGACCAATATCCTAACTCAGAAGATGCAAAGGAAGCTTATGAGTTTTTGCTAAAAGTTTATTTAACTACCAAAAATTATGATGACGCTTTAAAATCAATGGAAAAGATTAAAGAAAAAGGTCCTAGAATGCAAAAAGCCTATCAATCAATTGTTTTCAATCGCGCTGTAGAACAGTATCATAATAGGGAGTTTGAAAGCGCAATCAAAAACTTTGAACTTGTTAAAAGATATCCTATTGATCAAAATTTAAATGCTATGAGTCAGTTTTGGATTGGAGAGTGTCACTACAATTTAAAAGAATATTTAATAGCTATAGAAAATTATGAAAAGTTCAGATTTATTAACGGAGCAATATTAGCTAAAGAATTCCAAGACTTAGATTTCCATATTGCTTATAGTTATTTTGAAAAATCAAATCCACATAATATTTATAAAGGAAATGCACAAAAAGTTCAGAAAGAAGAACTGAATAATTCATTAAAATATTTTAGAAACTATATTCATCAACCTAATATTATTGATTCTAATAATTATAAAATTGCTTTTTTAAGAATTGCAGATGCTTATTTTCTACTAAAAAAAGATAGTCTTGCCATTGAGAATTATGAACTCTCCACTAAAGTAGGTAATTATGATCATAGTTATGCGCTGAACCAAATGGCGACTTCTCAAGGATTAATTCAGGATTATGAAGGTAAGATTAATACCTTAAAAAAATTAACGGATCAATATCCTAATTCTAAATATCAAGTTTCATCCCTTTTAAATTTAGCACAAGCTTTTAAAGATGAATCTAGAAATGAAGAATCTATTAAAACATATTTAAAATTTATTAATGATTATCCTAGTAATAATTTAATTTCTAGGGCAAATGTTGAGTTAGGTAGTATTTATTTAAAAGAAAAAAATTATGATGAAGCTGAAAAATACCTAATAAAAGTGCTAGATGATTATCCAGATGCTGAAGAAGAAAATGAATTGGCTATAGAACTTATGCTGGAGGTATACAGACTAAGAAACAATCTTACGGGATACTACGAATGGCTTAGTTCAAGAGGAATAGATGTAAGTATTCAAGAAAAAGATTCGTCGATTTGGAGACCTGTAGTTATAGCTAGAGATAATGGTAATTGCCAAAAGCAGATCGAAGCAGCTTCTTATTATTTAGATAATATTGAAGACCCTATAAAGGAAATTTCTGCTCATTATTATATGGCCAATTGTTATTTTTCTAACAACAAAAAAAATGAAGCTCTTTTTCATTATGATTTCATCACTAAAAAACCAAACAACAATTATTATACAGAGGCTTTAAAATATGCTGGAGAAATCACCTTTGATGCAGAGGATTATAAAAATGCACTTGCTTATTTTTCAACCTTAGAAGATGTGAGTATTTCGGAGCAGGATTTATCACTTTCTATCAAAGGACAATTTTATTGTTTCTATCATTTAAATAATCCAATTTCAACAATTAAGTATGCTAAAAAAACACTTGAACTTTCTAATATTAATAAGAAATTAAAAGAAGATTCTTATTTATATTTAGCCAAGTCTTATCAATCGGTAAATCAGCTAGACAGTGCTATTTTTTATTACGATAGCATTATGTACTTTACTAAAAGTATAGCAGCTGCTGAATCTAAGTATCACATATGTGAAATTGCTTTCAAGAGAAAAAATCATGAGTTATGTGAATCTTTAATCATGGAGCTTGTACAGCAAAAACCATCTTATGATTACTGGTTAGCTAAAGGAATACTTCTACTAGGTGATAATTTTACAGCTCAAAATGATTATTTCAATGCAAAACATAGTGTGGAAAGTATTATTGACAACTATGACGGATTTAACAAAAAAGAGCTTATTGAAGAGGCAGTTATAAAATTAGAAAGCATTAAAAAACTTGAACTTGATGAACTTCTCGATGAGCCTGTTCAACAGGAGATGGAAATAGATTTAGATCCATTAGAAGAAAATAGTTCAGATGAGAATATAGAGATTAATAAAGTTAACGCTACAGAAAATAATCAAGATGAAAATAAGTAGATTCAGTTCATTAGTTTTTTTCATTTCATTATTGTTTTTAAATCCTTTGTATGGTCAAGAAAATAATAAACCAGAGGAAATTTTTCTAGGTATTGGATCTGGGAATAGAAAAATATCTAAAACTCAAAAATCATCAATTTCACCAAATCATACTGATTCAGTAACAATTGTTGATGAGATTAAATATTATCTAGAACCTAAGCAGCATCAAGTAAGTTATAATATCGAAAATATTAAGCCTGCAAGATTAAAAATCACAGCCAATGGTGACAAGCTTTACAGGGGATACTTAAAAGCTGGTGCTGGGGCATATTTGTCACCCCTATTGGAATTTAATTATGCTTCTAAAAGATCTAGAGATGAAAGTTGGGGAGTAAAGGGTGGAACTAGCGGGAGCTTTGGTAATATAAATGATTTAGGAAACACCAAATATTCTGATCTCTCTGTAGGGGGATATTATCAAAAGTTTTTTATGAATTATGATTTATGGTCTGAGATAGATTACGAAAGAAATAATTATCAGTTTTACGGTTTGGATTATAATGATAGTCAGATGTATGATTTTTATGGAATTAATAACAATGATATTTCTATGAAAGAATCTTTTAGAGAAGCTGATTCGTTATTCAAACAAAACTATGACTTATTTGATTTACATATTAAATTAAACTCCGTAAATACAGGAAGAGACACCAATAAATTGAGAATAAAAAGTTGGATAGATTTTCATCATTTAAATAGTAATTATGATTTAAAAGAAAATCATTTTTTAATAGGGGCTCACTCTGGTTGGGTGATTTTAGATGAAGAGTTTCTAGGCACTTTTGAATTAGATATCAATAACCTTACATCTCCTGAAACACTTACTATTAATGAAGATAACATTATAGTACCATCCAATCAAAAAAATAGAACTTCAGGAATTATGCGATTAAACCCCCATATTTATTCTAGAAAAAACAATCTAATAGTAAAAGCAGGTTTGTCTATTCAGGCTAACATTAATGATATAGCAAAATTCCATATTTTTCCAGATTTAGAACTGAGTTATAGTCTTTTTAATAATGTTTTTATACCCTACGGTGGTTGGGTTGGGAATGTTCAAAGAAATACTTTCAACAATATTAGATTGGAAAATCCATTTATTTCTGAAGATGCTACACTTCAAAATACCATTCAAAAAAGCAATTTATTTGCTGGTGTAAGAGGGTCTTTAAGTAGTAAATTCACATTTAATTTATCTGCTTCATTTCAAAAGTTTGATAGTATGTATTTTTTCACGCCTGATAAAATATCATCTTATGAAAATAAATTTCAAATGACTTACGATAATTTATCTCAGACATCCTTTATGGGTGAAATTACTTATCAAGATTCTGAAAAGTTAAAGGTTTCAGCAAAAGGGGAATATTTTATTTACGATCCATCTAATGAGTTGCAACCTTGGCAAAAACCTGAATTTATAATTACTCTTTCTGGTTTGTTAGACTTATCAGACAAAATTGTAGTTAAATCTGACATTTATTTAGTTGGGCAAAGAACAGTATTTTCTTTCAATGAGCCAACAGTTGATTACGATATTGAAAATGATAAATATGTTTATAATTTAAAACCATTAATTGACATGAATCTTTCAGCCGAATACAGGTACAATAAAAAAGTTTCAGGGTTCATACAATTTAATAATTTTATTGGAAAAAAATATCAGTACTGGTCTAATTTCCCCGTTCAATCTATCAATATTTTAGGCGGAGTTACATTTAGTTTTTAAAATGTTGAAAAGTATCCAATTTATAGGGGGTTAGAGTCGTTTAAAAATGTTCTAATAGTAGTATATTTGTTCATTCAAATTTATTAAATGAGCGAAGAGAAAAATTATTCAGCAGATAGTATTCAGGCACTAGAAGGAATGGAGCATGTCAGGATGCGTCCATCAATGTATATTGGCGATGTTGGGTCAAGAGGATTACACCATTTAGTTTATGAAGTAGTTGATAATTCTATTGACGAGGCTTTAGCTGGACATTGCACAGAAGTAAACGTTGCTATTCTTGAAGGTAATGGAGTTAGAGTAATGGATAATGGTAGGGGAATTCCTGTAGGAATTCATAAAAAAGAAGGGGTCTCTGCTTTGCAAGTAGTAATGACTAAAATTGGTGCAGGAGGAAAATTTGATAAAGATTCTTACAAAGTTTCCGGAGGACTTCATGGAGTTGGGGTTTCTGTTGTAAACGCACTATCTATTGATTTAAAAGCAAGTGTTCACAAAGAAGGGAAGGTTTATGTCCAAGAGTACAAGCAGGGTAAAGAGCAATATTTAGTAAAGGAATCTGGTACAACTGATAAAAGAGGAACTGAAGTTATTTTTTTTCCCGACCCTAAGATTTTCGAATCTTTAGATTACCAATATGAAATCCTAGCTACTAGAATGCGTGAGTTATCCTTTCTTAATAAAGGTCTTGTAATAACTCTAGTAGATGAACGAGAGTCTTCAAATGATGAGGAAGGAAACCAATTATCTGACAGGTTTTATTCTGAAAGAGGCTTAGCAGAATTTGTAGAGTTTTTGGATGGTAACAGAGAAAAATTAATTCAAAATGTTATAAGCGTCGAGGGGGAGAAGAGTGGAATACCAGTTGAAGTAGCTTTAATTTACAACAACTCTTACGCTGAGAATATTCACTCATATGTCAATAATATCAATACCCATGAAGGTGGAACTCACCTTTCCGGCTTTAGAAGAGGTCTTACTAACACGCTCAAAAAGTATGCTGATAAGTCTGGGATGCTAGATAAATTAAAGTTCGAGATCTCAGGTGATGATTTTCGTGAGGGATTAACAGCAATAGTTTCTGTAAAAGTTCAGGAACCACAATTTGAAGGCCAAACAAAAACTAAACTAGGTAACAGGGAAGTTAATGCTCCAGTAAGCCAGGCAGTAAGCGAAATGTTAAGCGATTATCTTGAAGAACACCCTGATGATGCTAAACAAATTATTCAAAAAGTTATTCTTGCTGCAACTGCAAGACATGCTGCTACAAAAGCCAGAGAGATGGTACAGCGTAAAAACCCAATGGGTGGTGCTGGGTTGCCTGGTAAATTATCCGACTGTGCTTCTAAAGTTCCTGAAGATTGCGAGGTATATCTAGTTGAGGGAGATTCTGCTGGAGGAACTGCTAAACAAGGTAGAGATAGACATTTTCAAGCTATTATGCCATTAAGAGGAAAGATTTTAAATGTTGAAAAAGCCATGCAACATAAAATTTTCGAAAATGAAGAGATTAAAAATATTTATACAGCTTTAGGAGTTAGAGTAGGAACTGAAGAAGACTCAAGGGCTCTAAATCTTGAAAAATTAAGATATCATAAAGTCATTATAATGTGTGATGCCGATGTTGATGGTAGCCACATACAAACTTTAATTATGACTTTCTTTTTTAGATATATGAAAGAGTTGATAGAAAAAGGTTATTTATATATCGCAACTCCTCCTCTGTATTTAGTAAAAAAAGGTAAACAAGCTCAGTATGCTTGGAATGACGACCAAAGAGATCTTTTGGTGACTCAAATGAAAGGTGCTGGTTCAGAGTCCAGTGTTCATATACAAAGATATAAGGGACTTGGAGAAATGAATGCTGATCAGTTGTGGGACACTACTATGTCACCTGAAAATAGAACTTTACGTAGGGTAAATATTGATAGTGCTGCTGAGGCAGACAGAATTTTCTCTATGCTAATGGGTGATGAAGTTCCGCCAAGAAGAGAATTTATTGAGAAAAATGCGAAGTATGCTAACATTGATATTTAGAACTCAAGAAAATTTAACTTAAAAAAAATATTATCATGAAAGTAACTATAGTAGGAGCCGGAAACGTAGGTTCAACATGTGCTGATGCAATTGCATTCAAAAGAATAGCAAGCGAGGTTGTTTTATTGGACATTAAAGAAAATTTTGCAGAAGGGAAGGCTTTAGATATGACGCAAACTTCGTCATTATTAGGGTTTAATACTAAAATAGTCGGATCTACAAATGATTATTCTAAAACTGCCAAAAGTGATGTTGTTGTTGTCACTAGTGGTATTCCAAGAAAGCCGGGTATGACAAGGGAAGAACTTATTGGAGTTAATGCTGGAATTGTTAAAACTGTTACTAATAATATTTTAGAATATTCCCCGAATGCAGTTATTGTGATTGTTTCTAATCCAATGGATACAATGACTTATTTAACATTAAAAGAGAGTGGATTACCTAAAAATAGAATTATTGGAATGGGAGGAGCTTTAGATAGTGCTAGATTTAGGACTTATCTTTCTTTGGCTTTACAAAAACCTTCAAATGATATACATGGAATGGTAATTGGTGGGCATGGAGATACCACTATGATTCCATTAACTCGTATGGCATCATACAATGGTATAAAAGTAAGTGACTTATTAACTAAAAATGAATTAACTAAGGTATCATCAGATACTATGGTTGGTGGAAAAACTTTAACTGGAATGTTAGGAACATCAGCATGGTATGCCCCTGGTGCAGCTGTTGCTTTTTTAGTAGATAGCATTCTAAATGATCAAAAAAGAATCATTCCATGCTCTGTTTATTTAGAGGGAGAATATGAACAAAAAGATATTTGTATTGGGGTACCAGTAATTGTTGGTAAAACTGGATGGGAAAGTATTTTGGAGTTAGATCTAGATGCTGATGAAAAAGATTTATTTGCTAAAAGTGCTGATGCTGTTAGAAATATGAATAGCGCATTAAATAGCATTTAGAAACTACAAAACATATTTATCTTTTTCTTTTAGTTCATCAATTACGCAAGTGTCTTTCATTATTGACTTCCTATTTTTTGCAATAAAATCGTAAAAGAAGTCTCTTATAAATATTGGTATAATGTAGCTAATAACTAGAAAGGAATGCCAACTTTTCATTAATGATGCAATTTTAATCACTGCATTCGACTTTTCAAATACATCATTGTTATGCAATAAAATAATTGTTTCTTTAGGGTTGGGTAAAAGGTTAAATTTTTTTTGAAGCTCTTTATAAACTGAAGAATTAGCAGGGCTTACAAATATTGATTTGGATTGATCATTTTTTAAAATAAAATTCCCCCAGTAGTTACAAAAAATACAGTCATCATCGATAAAAACTACAGTCTTTAAATTATCTAAATGCATTTTATAAACTTTAAAACTTGATTATCATATCCATTACCAATACTCAAAAAATAAATACCATTATTTAAAATAGCTATATCAACTAACCCTTCAGTTTTACCATATTTAACTATCTCTCCAGAAAGGTTAATAATTTCATATTTAATTTTAGATTTTAAATTTTTTATGTTTAGAATTTTAACCGAGGGATTTGGAAAAATATGATATTCTTTCCGTGAGATTTCATTATAGGAAATTGTTGTGTTTAGAGAGTCGTTAATTCCTTTATATAAAGATAGTCCTCCTCTTTTATTACCTACAATAAAGTCTTCTAATGAATCATTATTTAAATCGAAAATTGCTACGCAAGAATGTGAACCAACATTTATCGTTTGATAGTTACTATCCACTAAATTGAAATTCCCAGTTAAATTATTTGTAATATTATCGTACTTAAAAATTGTGCCTCTTTTACTACCTACGTATAATTCAAGATTATTGCCATTTTGATAAAAAACAGGGGAGCTAATACCAATATTTGTCCACCATTCAGAAACGTCTATCCCTCCAAAATTTTCATTTCTTAAATCAAAATTGAAGTTGATAGAGTCTCCTACATTTTCTACAAAATTGAGATTTCCAATTGCTTCTCCCACAATTATATCAAGATCGTTGTCATTATCTATGTCAAAAAGTGTAGGATGGGCATTAAACCCAAAATCGAAAGTATTGTTGAAAATATCGTTAAGTGGGGAGGATCCAATAACTAAATTAATGATGCTCGAATCCGACGAAGTGTTCTCTAAATAATGAAGTTTACCACTGTAATCTCCAATGACAGCATCTAGGTCCCCGTCATTATCCAAATCTCCAAAACTTGGAATTAAATTTATGTCGTTAATTAAAGTTGATATATTTTGAAAATCATTTGACGATTTAGAAAATATTGGGTTCTCTGTAGTTCCTATATTTAGGTAGGATTCTATGTAGGATTTATAATGTATGGGGGTGCTTAAATCAAAAGCACCAAAATTAGCAACTAGTAAATCTTGAACTTGGTCATTATTAATATCCACTAAAAAAGGCTTTGATTCTCTACCAACTTCAATGGTGTTTTTTTGAAGAAAATCTTTATCCTGTAAATAAAGTTGAGGTAAATCATTACTTCCAAAATTTTTATAAAACCAAATACTTTCCTTATCCTCAGAATCACTATTTGAATTTGGTGAAACCAGTAAATCTTTGATCCCATCAAAATCTACATCTTCATAAAAAATTCCCGGAAATAGATGAAGGTCTGCAGGTACTGAATAGCTCGGAAATAGGGTGTCTTGCGATAAAAAGGATGTGTTCATATTAATACCCTTATTATCGTTGTATAATGCTACAATATTACTGTAAGATACATCACCTAAAATAATATCTTGAACTTGGTCATTATTCAAATCTAAAGCTAGAACAGTTGATCCACTATGTCGTAATTTATTCCTTAGTATTCCTAGTGTATCTTGTGGGTTTGAAACATTTTGAATACAAGTGTCAAATAATGTACATGTGTTAGAGAGTCCAGCTTCGCTAAAATGTCCCCAACATGTATTTTTCATTTCAAAAATCAAGCTATCTTTTCCATACAATTGTTCTACAGATTGATTTTGATGATATTCTAATCTCGATCCTTGGACACCAAAATTCAAGATATCTAAATCACCGTCATTATCTATATCACTAATACTAGGAATATCTGAAGAAACTACGTATATGTTATAGTCATTATTATATTGGTAAGAGAGAAGGTAAGAAACATTACTATTAATAGATGATTGGTAAAAGCTTTGTGAACTAAATGATATTTCATTTGAAATACTAGTATTTTTCCATACTCCAATTCCACCTGACACGTAACTAAAAATATCATTTTTACCATCTCCGTTGTAATCTCTCAAAAGAACCCAGTTTTTTAAATCATTTGGGAACTTAGACTCATACTCAGGAGCATATATAAATTTATTATTTTCATTTAAAAATGTAATTACTTTATTACAACTTCGGTCAAAAATGAATAAATCTTTGATTTGATCATTATTTAAGTCAATTTTTGAAATTTGAACAGAATTAAATCCGCCAGTCCAGGGGTTAAGTAAAGTATCAGTATTATTTATAACAGAGATAGAATTGTCTTGAATTAACGAAAAATATTGACCTTTAATAGGGTCATAAATAACTAGTGTCAATAATAAAAAGATGGATTTTATAAAATATTTAATCTGCATTTAAATTAAACGTAATTGAACTATTGTGAGGTGGTTAAATTGCTTAAAATATTGATTTAGTTATTAATACAAATGTAGGTCTTAAACTCTAACAATATTAACTTGTTGTATAATTGTTGGTAATAACCAATTGAAATTTTATATTTGCGGCCTCAATTTTATTTAAATTATTAACAAAATTTTTTTTAATGCGTAATAGAAGTGCAATTTGGATCTTTACTATCCTTTTATTTTTAGCTTGTTTATATCAGCTTTCATTTTCTTGGGTCACTAAATCTTTTGAATCTAACATTTATGACCAAGCAGAATTGAAATACGATTCTTTATCAAACGAAGCTGTCGAGTTCGTAATTAATGGAGATACTTTATTAATTGGTGGAGATAAGGAAAAGCAACAAATTGTTTCATTCTATGAACAAAAACTTTTAGCTGAAAATGCAGATCAACCTACCTACCCTGTTATAGATTTAGATTACCAAAGATGTAAAGATCAGGAGCTTGGACTAGGATTGGATTTACAAGGAGGTATGAGTGTTACACTGGAAGTTTCTATTGAAGATTTAGTGAAAAATTTTGCTGGTAATTCATCTAAATTATCTTTCAAAAAACCTTTTAATGCCGCTTTGAAAGATTTTGAGAGTAGAAATACAAATTTGAATGTTGATTACAATGACTTCATAAGTCTTTTTTATGCTCATTATAAAAACTTGTATCCTAAAAATCCCCCAATGATTTTTTTTAGTAATGGTCTTAAAGATCATATGGATATCAATTCAGTTGAGAAATCATCTTCAAATAAAAATGATTTAATTATTCAAACTTTAAAAGATTTATCTCAAGAAGCAGTTGAAAAAACTCATAGGATAATTGAATCTAGAATCAATAAATTTGGAGTGAGCCAACCAAATATTAAAAAATTGGCAGTCTCAGGTAGATTACAAATTGAATTACCAGGCGCAAAAGATAAAAATAGAATTAGAAATCTTTTACAATCAACAGCAAGTTTAGAATTTTGGGATGGTGCCCACGCTGATTGGACTGATGAATTTTTGCAACTAAATAAAGCGGTTTCTAAAATCAATAATAATGAAATAAGTTCTGATTTTTCAGAAATCTCTGATGACTCATTAAGTTCTTTAAATAAAGCTGATCTCGCTATTTACATGGCAAATAAAAAAACAAATGACTCGATTATTGAGGAAAAGTCTATTGAGAAAGCTTTAGAAGATTCAATAATGTTAGCAGACGGAAAAATCCTCAATGGAACACTTTGGTTTATACACTCATCTAATAGCCCTTACATTGGTGTAGCCAAGGCAGTTGATACAGCTAAGGTTAATACCATGCTTAAATCCAAAGCTGCGAGAAGTATCTTTAATTTAAGAAGACATAAATTTTTATGGTCAAGAGATGTTAGTGAATACGAAACTTCTCAAACCTTTACTGGTCATTCTCTAATGGCAATCGAAATTCCTACAAGCGGAGAACCAAAGATAAATGGTGAGGATGTTGTAAATGCTAACCAAAGTTTTGACAACGAATCTAAACCATCAGTTGCTTTATCTTTTAATTCAAATATTGCAGATGTTTGGGCCAAATGGACCGAACAAAAAGTAGGGAAAGTAATTGCAATCGTTTTAGATGATCAAGTTTTTTCTTCTCCTTACATAAGACAAAAAATATCTGGTGGAAATACGGAAATTTCCGGAGGTTTTGAGACTATTGAAGAAGCTCAAGATTTAGCCAACATATTAAAAGCTGGCTCTCTTCCTGTAAGAGCAAAAATCGCTGATGAGGCTATTGTAGGTCCTTCACTAGGTGAAGAAAATATTACTTCTGGTCTTTGGTCATTCATTTTTGCTTTTATATTGGTTTTATTTTATATGATTTTTTATTATAAGAGAGCAGGTTGGGTAGCAAATGTTGCTTTAATTGCCAATGTTTTCTTTATCATTGGAACTTTAGCTTCACTTGGTGCTGCTTTAACTCTACCTGGTATTGCGGGGTTAGTTTTAACAATCGGTATGTCAGTTGATGCTAATGTTCTTATCTATGAAAGAATAAGAGAAGAATTGAAAAATGGAAAAGGTATTAAATTAGCCATACAGGACGGTTATAAGCATGCATATTCAGCAATTGTTGATGCAAATGTGACTTCACTTCTTACTGCGTTAGTTCTTGCTTATTTTGGTTCGGGTCCAATACAAGGTTTTGCAACAACGTTAATAATTGGAGTTTTTACTTCATTATTTTGCGCTATCTTTTTAACCCGATTAATTTTTTCTTATTTACTTGATAGAAACAAGGAGATTTTCTTCTCAAGAAAATTCACTGAGAATTTATTCTCTGGAACTACTATAAAATTTCTACAAAAAAGAAAAGTTTTTTATGTTTTTTCTGCAATAATAGTAGGTACAGGTATTTTCTCCCTTTTTTCTAATGGATTAGATGGTGGGGTAGAATTTACTGGTGGTAGAATGTATCGAGTAGAATTCGGCGAGAAAATTGATAAGTTGCAAGTTAAATCCATGATTGCTAAAAATTGTCTAGATGCTAATGGAAATCAAATCGAGCCAGAAGTTAAAACTATAGATAATGATTACAATTTAGAGATAACTACAAAATATAATAAAAGTGCTGGTGAAGTTGATGCTTCAATTGAAACTGCATTTAATGAATTAGGATTTCAAGCTGATAATAATCCTAAAGATAAATTTGTTGGTAAGTCTGAATTTCTTGTTAAATCCTCCAGAGGAGTCGAAAGTCAAATTTCTGAGGAATTAATAAAGGGTTCTTTTCTTGCAGTTTTATTCTCTCTTTTCATCATATTTATTTACATAGCTTATCGATTTAGAAAATGGCAATTTGGTTTAGGAGCTTTAATAGCTATGTTTCATGATGTTTTAGTGGTCCTAGGGTTATTTTCAATATTCTACAACATAGTACCATTTTCAATGGAGATAGATCAAGCATTTATTGCTGCTATATTAACAGTTGTTGGATATTCTATAAATGATACGGTAGTTGTATTTGATAGAATCAGGGAATATTCTATACTACATAAGAAGTCTTCTGCAGTTCAGGTAGTTGATAAGGCACTAAATAGTACTCTTTCAAGGACCATAAATACTTCTCTAAGTACATTTTTAGTGTTACTAACCATTTTCATCTTTGGAGGTGAGTCTATAAAAGGATTTGCATTTGCTTTAATGGTTGGTGTTGTAATAGGAACTTATTCCTCACTATTTATTGCCACCCCACTAGTTGTCGATCTATCTAAGAATAAAATTAACACCTAATGTTTTTAGGATTAAACCTGTTATTGCTCGAGGGAATTAGTGCTGGAGAGTTAATATTTGTATTTCTGGTTGTATTATTATTTTTTGGATCTAAAAGCATTCCAAAAATGGCTAGAACACTTGGTAGGGGAATGAGACAACTTAGAGACGCTTCTCAGCAAATTCAAGATGATATTCAGTCTGCTGCGTTTGATGATGAATCAAACTCATTAAAATCTACTAAAAAGAAAACAGACTAATATTAGATAATTTAGTAAATGAATATTTAAACTTTAGCAGTTTTTACAGTTTCAATAATTCTTCCAGCAATTTTATAAGGATCTCCGTTGGATGCAGGCCTTCTGTCTTCTAGCCAACCTTTCCATCCATTTTCAACAGTTATTATTGGAATTCTAATTGATGCACCTCTGTCGGAAACTCCATAACTAAAATCAGTTATTGCAGCAGTTTCATGAAGACCAGTTAACCTTTGGTCATTAAACTGTCCATATACATTAATATGTTCTTTTGTAAGAGGTCTAAATGCCTCACATACTTTTTCATAAATCTCTTTAGAGCCACAAGTTCTTAATAATGTATTAGAAAAATTAGCATGCATTCCTGATCCATTCCAGTCTCCTTTAATTGGTTTAGGATGATATTCTATGTAATAATTATGATCTTCAGTTAGTCTGTCAAGAATATATCTTGCAATCCACATTTCATCTCCAGCTTTTTTTGCTCCTTTTGCAAAAAGTTGAAATTCCCATTGACCGCTTGCAACTTCTTGGTTAATTCCTTCAATATTAATTCCAGCCTCAATACATATATCAGCATGCTCTTCAACAAGGTGTCTTCCATGAGTATTTTTACCACCAACTGAGCAATAGTACATTCCTTGTGGACCTGGATATCCACCCATAGGAAAGCCAAGGGGGAGTTGTGTATTTACATCCATAATAAAATACTCTTGTTCAAATCCAAACCAAAAGTCATTATCATCATCATCTATTTTAGCTCTAGCATTAGATTCATGAGCAGTTCCATCAGCATTTAAAACTTCAGTCATAATTAAAAATCCATTTTCTCTAACAGGGTCAGGGTAACAAGCAACTGGTTTTAAAAGACAGTCAGAGGAATTACCTTTAGCCTGTTTAGTAGAACTTCCATCAAAAGACCAAATAGGACAATCTTCTAATTTCCCACTAAAATCACTTAATATTTTGGTTTTGCTTCTCATATTTTGTGTAGGATTGTATCCGTCCAGCCAAATATATTCTAACTTTGATTTTTTCATTTTTAAAAAATATCTTTAAAATTAATAACGATACAAATATAAATTTTATAAGGTTTTTATATATTTCTTAATACTTATAATTAACTATTATTTATTAACAAAACCATAGCTTAGTGTTAATTAAACACTAAATTAAGGTGAAAATGTCAAATTATTTTTATTAAAATCTGGTGATGAAATTTGTTTTTTTTGATTTTTTAAGAAAATAAATAGTTATTTTAGCGTAAACACTGAGTTATGAAGCATTCTTATTATGATAAAGTTTACCTAACTATTGCCAAAATCCTATTTATTTTTTCATTCTTAGGAATTACTGGGATTAATTTTTCTCAATCCAAAAGTCCATATATCCAGCAGGCAGATATTAATTTTAAAAATGAAGCATATTTTGATGCAATTGATTTGTATAAAAAAGGTGAGGTAAAAGAAAAAGATATTCAGGAGAAAGGTAGAATTAATTTTCAAATTGCTGAATGTTACAGGTTGGACGTAGAGCCTGCCCAAGCAGAAACTTATTATAAACGAGCTATGAAACTCAAATACCAGAAAGATCATCCTAATCTTTATATCCTTTTGGCTGATGTTTTAGTTGAAGAAGGTGAATATGAATCAGCAGCTGAAAATATTAGAAAATACCTAGAAATTTTTCCTGATGATAATCATGCTAATAAATTATTATCTTCTTGCGAACATCATGCTGAGTGGGTTAGAAACGGTACTAAACATAAAATTCTTAATGAAAGGCAAATTAACTCTGAACATTACGACTATTCTCCAGCTTGGGGTGATATTAGCCATAACACCCTAATTTTTGTTTCTGCAAGAGACGGTTCAAATGGTGACGGAATAGACTCAAGAACAGGTGACAGTTTTATGGATTTGTGGTCAACTACAAGAGATAATAATGGAAAATGGAGTGAGCCTCAATTACTACCTACTTCGATTAACTCTAAAGACAACGAAGGACCTTCAGTTTTATCTCCGAGTGGAGATCAAATCTATTTTACTAGGTGTCCTAGGATGAAAAAAGTCGATTTAGGGTGCGAGATATTTTACGCAAAAAGAAAGGGAGATTCATGGACTCAATCTAAAAAAATCAAGCTTAAACCGGATGGTGGTGACACGCTTTCTTGCGGCCATCCAGCTATGGATTCTGAAATGAAAACTATGATTTTCTCCGCAGATTTTCCAGGTGGATATGGCGCTCACGATTTGTGGTTGTCAGAATATGATCCTAGAGAAGAAAGCTGGATGACACCAGTTAACCTAGGGCCATCTATAAATACGGAGGATGACGAGATGTTTCCTTATTTAGCAGATAATGGAGATTTATATTTTTCTTCTGACGGATATGAAGGTTTCGGTGGATTGGATATGTTCAAAGCAAGTAGTCTTAGTGAAAATAAATGGGGAGATGTTAAAAACCTTAAATATCCATTAAATTCACCAGAACATGATTTTGGAATAATATTAGAAAGAAACACAGACAGAAGAGGTGTTTTTTCATCTTCTAGACAAGGTACAAGGGGACACGATGACATTTTCAACTTCAATGTTCCTCCAGTTTTGTTAAAGTATTATGTAGAAGTAACTAATTCTGAGAGTGGAGAACCAGTCCCAGGGGCTACTGTAAAAGTTACGGCTATTGATAACAATGGGGGCATTAAAGAAGAATATGTTCAAACAACTGATATCGACGGTACTATATTATTTAATGAAATTTCAGAAGGAAAAAGATATATAGAACATGACTTAATATATGAAGTAGAATGTCAAAAAGATAGTTTTCTTGTCAGAAAGTCTAAGTTTTCTACATTTAATCTAGAAGATAATAAAACTTTTTATGATCCTTTTGAATTTCAGCCTGTCATCATTGAAGGTGGTGGAGCAATTGATTTTCAAGAAGTTCAGTATGCTTTGAATAAAGCTGAGCTTTTAGTAGATACTATAGTTAGAATGATTAATTCAAAGGATTCTTTAGATTTCTTGTATAATACTTTAATTGATAATCCAAATATTGTTATTGAATTACAAGCTCATTCTGATTGCAGAGGAGGAGATGATTACAATTTAAAACTATCTCAAAGAAGAGCTCAAGCATGTGTGGATTATTTGGTTACAAAAGGGATTTCTGTTGAAAGAATGAAAGCTGTAGGTTACGGAGAAACTAAGCCATTAATGAAAGGGTTAGAATGTGATGCTATTTCTGATTTATCTACCGTAGAAGAGCAAGAAGCAGCTCATCAGAAAAATAGAAGAACTCAATTCATTGTCTTAAGGAGTGATTACGTTCCTAATGATAATTAGTAATTTATTATTCCCTTTTAAACAAGGGCCACATTAATGAAAGACGATTCTAGATATGCCCAAAGAGGCGTTAGTTCAGGGAAAGAAGAAGTTCACAAAGCAATAAAAAACATTGACAAAGGGCTTTACCCAAAAGCATTCTGTAAAATAGTACCAGATTATCTATCAAATAGCAAAAATCATTGTATTGTAATGCATGCTGACGGAGCAGGAACCAAATCTTCTTTAGCCTATACATATTGGAAAGAGACTGGGGATATTTCAGTATGGAAAGGTATTGCTCAAGACGCTCTTATCATGAATATAGATGATTTACTTTGTGTCGGAGCAGTAGATAATATATTGGTGTCGTCTACAATTGGTAGAAATAAGAATAGGATACCTGGTGAGGTTATTACAGCTATAATTCAAGGTACTGAAGAAATATTAGAAGATCTAAGATCATATGGTTTAAATGTCCATTCAACTGGTGGAGAAACTGCAGATGTAGGTGATTTAGTCAGAACAATTATTGTGGACTCTACTGTAGTAGCAAGAATGAAAAGAAGCGATGTGATTTCTAATAAAAATATTCAACCTGGAGATGCTATTGTTGGATTGTCATCTTTCGGAAAAACATCTTATGAAAAGGTTTACAATGGCGGAATGGGCAGTAACGGACTTACGTCTGCAAGACATGATGTGTTTAGCAAACATATAGCTAAAAAATATCCTGAATCTTATGATGCAGCTATTTCCTCTTCATTAGTTTACTCTGGTTCTCAATCATTGACTAGTATCATTAACAATGTTCCTCTTGATGTTGGTAAATTAGTGCTATCGCCTACAAGAACTTACGCTCCTGTGATGGTTAAAATACTAGAAAAGCATAAAAAAGATATAAATGGTATGGTCCACTGCAGTGGAGGTGCTCAAACTAAAATACTTCATTTTATCGATCAAAATCATGTAATTAAAAATAACCTTTTTCCTGTTCCTCCTTTGTTTGAACTTATTCAAAAAGAATCTAATACTCCATGGGAAGAAATGTATAAAGTTTTTAATATGGGACATAGAATGGAAATTTATACTCATCCAAAAAATGTTGATTCTATTATTCAGATTTGCAAAAGTTTTAATTTAGATGCTAAACAGGTAGGCAGGGTAGAAGAATCCTCTTCTAAGAAATTATCCATATCTTCAGAAAAAGGAGAATTTATCTACTAATGAGTGACCAAGGATTATTAATTAAATTAGAGCAAATTTCTTTTAAATTTGATGAAATCGCCAAGCAAATGGTCGATCCAGATATCATTTCAGATATGAAAAGATATGTCAGTTTAAATAGAGAATATAAAGAATTAAGCGAAATTGTAAAGGTTTATCATTCCTATAAAGACATACTCGCTAATATTGAAAGTGCAAAGTCAATAATTCAGACAGAAAAAGATCCAGAGTTTAAAGAAATGGCAAGAGATGAACTGGAAGAGTTTCAGCGAGTCAAAGTAAAACTAGACGATAAAATTAAATGGCTTTTAATACCTAAAGATCCTGATGACAATAAAAATGTAATTATGGAAATTAGAGCTGGAACTGGAGGGGATGAGGCTTGTATTTTTGTAGAAGATATTTTCAGAATGTTTTCCATGTTTTTTAAAGAAAAGTCTTGGTCTTTTGATTTACTCAATTCCAATGCTGGTGGAACTAAAGGTTTTAGAGAAATATCTTTAAGTATTTCAGGTGAAGAAGTTTATGGAAAACTAAAATTTGAATCTGGGGTTCATAGAGTTCAAAGAGTTCCTGAAACTGAATCGCAAGGTAGAGTACATACTTCGGCGATTACTGTTGCAGTTTTGCCTGAAGCTGAAGAAGTTGATTTTGAATTAAATTTAACTGATGTCAAAAAAGATACTTTTAGAGCATCTGGAGCTGGGGGTCAACACGTAAATAAGACAGAATCAGCTGTAAGGTTAACTCATTTACCCACCCTTACTGTTGTGGAATGTCAAGATGGTCGTTCCCAACATAAAAATTATGAAAAAGCACTTCAGGTACTAAGATCTAGACTTTATCAAGCAGAAGCAGAAAGATTGGACAAAGAAAGAGCTGATAAAAGAAAATCACTGGTTTCAACTGGAGACAGATCAGCAAAAATAAGAACTTATAACTATCCACAGGGCAGAATTACAGATCATAGGATTAATAAAACAATTTACAATCTATCTAGTTTTATGAATGGAGATATTCAGGATATGATAGATGCATTAATTATGGCTGAAAATGCTGAGAAGCTAAATGAAAGTAAATTAGAAGAGTCATGAATAAATCACAAATCATAAATCAGATTAGAAATAAAAAATCTTTTTTATGTATAGGCCTTGATACAGATATAAAAAGAATTCCTGCATTTTTATTGGATTATGAAGACCCAGTTTTTGAGTTTAATAAAAGAATTATTGACGCTACTAAAGACTTATGTGTCGCCTATAAACCCAATATTGCTTTTTATGAAGCTTTGGGGATAAGTGGTTGGAAAAGTTTAGAAAAAACAATCAATTATATTCCGAATAATATTTTCACTATTGCCGATGCTAAAAGGGGAGATATAGGGAATACATCAAAAAAATATGCTGAAACCTTCTTTTCAACTTATAATTTTGACTCAATAACCGTGGCTCCTTACATGGGTTTAGATTCTGTGACTCCTTTTTTAGAGTATTCTAATAAATGGACTATTATTTTAGGACTCACTAGTAATAATGGGTCTAGCTCCTTTCAAAATTTAAATCTTGATAATGGAATTAAATTATATGAACAAGTAATCAATACTTCTAGTAATTGGGGAACTTCAGATAATACTATGTATGTGGTTGGTGCTACAAAATCCCAAGATTTAAAAGATATTAGAAAATTAATTCCAAACCATTTTCTTTTAATACCTGGTGTTGGAGCTCAAGGCGGAAGTTTAGATGATGTTATTAAAAATGGAATAACTAATGATGTAGGATTATTAGTGAATTCTTCAAGGGGAATTATTTACGCGGGTAACGACTCTCAATTTGCTTCTAGTTCTAGAGATGCAGCATATAAAATTCAAATACAAATGGCTAAATATTTATAAACTAAATCAATATGAATTTTTATTTTCCAATTGTTAATAGTATTTATATTTTTTTTGAGAAAAAAGCTTTCGGTGTTTGTGAATGGTTGGGGAGTATATTTGGAATTAACCCAGCACTAGTAAGAAAGTTTTTCATTTATTTAAGTTTTGTCACATTAGGTAGTCCACTTTTAATTTACTTTCCAATGGCTTATTTTTTAGAAAATGTAGATAAACTAAAATGGAGAAAAAAAAGAAAAACAGTTTGGGATTTCAAATAAAAGAAAAAATTTAATTTTTCTAATGGATAAAATAAGAGTTTTAGTTACAGGTTCAAATGGACTGTTAGGGCAGAAAATAGTTTATCAATTAATCAAAAGAAAGGATATCGATCTCATTGCAACTGCAAAAGGACCCAATAGATTAATAGAAAAAAAAGGTTATAAATATTTGGATTTAGATATTACCAATGAGAACCAAGTGTATAGAGCTTTAGAGAGTTTTAAGCCTAACTCAGTAATTAATTGTGCTGCAATGACTAATGTAGATGCTTGTGAGAAAAATCAGGAAGATTGTTGGGATATTAATGTTAATGCAGTTAAATATATAGCAACTGCAAGTGAGTTAGTTAATGCGCATTTAGTTCATTTAAGTACCGACTTTATTTTTGATGGTAAAGATGGACCTTACGCTGAGATAGATTCTCCTAATCCGCTACATTTTTATGCTAAATCAAAATTAGAATCAGAAAAAATCGTTCAAAAAATCATGACTAAATGGAGTATTGCAAGAACCATTATAATTTATGGTATTACAGATAATATGAGTCGCTCAAATTTAGTTATTTGGGCTAAAAAAGAGATGGAGAATGGTAATAGTATTAATGTTATCAATGATCAGTACCGTTCCCCTACCTTAGCTGAAGACTTGGCAAAAGGATGTATTTCTATTGTAGATCATTCTGCATATGGAATTTACCATCTTTCAGGACCTAAAACCTATAGTATACTTGAATTAGTTAATATAGTCGCAGATTTTTATAAATTAGACAAGTCTTTAATTAATCCCATTAGTACAGCATCACTTAATCAACCTGCAAAAAGACCGTTGATAACGGGTTTTATTATTGAAAAAGCTAGAAAAGATTTGGGATATAATCCAGTTAACTTTTTAGAAGGAATAGCAATTATGGACCAACAAATTAAAAAATATGAAGCTTAAAATATCAACTATATTATTAATGATATTACCAAATTTTGTTTTAGCACAAACTGAAAAAGCAGCCGAAATAGGATTAGATCAAAAAATTGATCAAGCATTTAAACCTTTTTCAGATTTCATCTCCAACGTTGTTTTTTTTGAAGTTTTTAGTGGAGCACCATTTGTTATAGTACTATTGGTTTTTAGCGCCTTATTTTTCACGTTATATTTTGGGTTTCCAAACATAAAATATTTTGGAAAAGCAATAGGTGTAGTAAGAGGAAAATACGATCATGTAGATCATTCAACATCAGGAAATAATGATTTGTCAGTTGATGGTGATATAAAAGATACTATTTCAGACGAAAGCAAAGAAGGGGAGGTTACTCATTTTCAAGCATTAGCAACTGCAGTTTCTGGAACTGTTGGAAATGGAAATATCGCAGGTGTTGCTCTTGCTATTGCATTAGGGGGCCCAGGTGCAACTTTTTGGATGATAGTTTGTGGTTTATTGGGAATGTCTACAAAATTTGTCGAGTGTACTCTAGGAGTTCAATATAGAGACATTGGTGAAGATGGTACTGTTTATGGAGGGCCAATGTATTATTTAAGTAAGGGTTTAAAAGAAAAAGGATTTGCTATTCTTGGCAAAATAACTGCAGTATTATTTGCTATATTTTGTATTGGTGGTTCATTTGGCGGTGGAAATGCTGCTCAGTCTAATCAAGCTACAATTGTCATAAAAGATTTAATTGGTTTAGAAAGTAGTAGTGCTGGCGCTATCATAGGAATTGTTTTAGCATTTTTAGTCGGAATTATAATTATTGGAGGTATTAAAAGAATTGCATCTGTAACAGAGAAGATTGTACCTTTTATGGCAGTACTTTATTTATTGGCTTGTATATATATTATATTAATCAATTTAAGTCTTGTTGATGATGCCTTGACTTTAATAATCACCCAAGCATTTAATCCAAAGGCTATTGGAGTAGGAGGCTTAATTGGAGTATTATTGGTTGGATTTAAAAGAGCTGCCTTTTCCAATGAGGCTGGTGCTGGTTCAGCATCTATAGCCCATTCAGCAGTTAAAACTAAGTATTCAGCATCTGAAGGTCTTGTAGCTTTATTAGAACCTTTTATTGATACTGTTGTTATATGCACAATGACAGCGCTAGTTATTATTATTTTCAATTTTGGCGGAGCTTTTGAATATGGAGGTACTAATGGGACAGTGATGATTGATGGCGTCCCCTATGAAGGTGCTGGGATTACCTCAATGGCTTTTGCGGAATATATTCCTTATTCTAATGTGTTTCTCACTGTTGCAGTAGTTTTATTTGCTGTTTCTACTATGATATCTTGGTCTTATTACGGGTTGCAATCTTGGAAGTATTTATTTGGAAGAGGTAAAGCAGCAGATTTAACTTATAAACTACTTTTTTTACTATTTGTTGTAATTGGAGCAGCGGCAAGCATGAATTCAATTTGGGCTTTTTCAGACGCTATGATTTTTGCTATGGTTTTCCCCAATATGGTTGGTCTATTTTTTTTATTTCCTGTTGTTAAGAAGCAGCTCAACAGATATTTAAAAGCTATTAAAACTGGCATTTAGTATATTTATAAATAATGAAAGATTATTTAAGATATTCTCCTTCTCAAAGAAGAGGAATTATTTTTATGCTATCAATTATTGCATGCTATTTTACTTATCTTTTCTTTAAAACCAATTATTATCCTGAATTAGGTGCTATCGAAATAATTAATAATTCTTCGACCCATAATGAAGTTATTAAAAAATCCAAAATTCAAATCCCAAGTTTAAAAAATCCTAACACCTGGATTAATAGTGATTGGAATTTATTAGGCTTTACGGATAAACAGATAAAAACAATTAATAACTATAAGTTTAAATTAGGTAGTTTTAAAAGTAAAAAACAATTATTTAGTTGTTATGTATTTAACGAAAATCATAAGAAAATGTTAGATACAATTGTTGAGTTCCCTAAGCTAGTTCATGATAAAATAATTTTAAAATCATTTTTATTTGTTGTAAGTGAACAGAAGCCAAATTATGAGTTAAATAAGTTTTTTGACACAATTTTTTATCGTAAAAAAGATGGTAAATTTCATTATTATCTCGAGAGTAATTTAAAAAACAAAAAGAGTTTAAAAAGTAGTAATTGGTCCTCTAGTATTAATTTAAATATTGTCAATCTTGATACAAAGACATTGAAAAGAATTATAGCTAAAAAAAATTTCGTTAAAAAAGAAAGCTTTATAAATAAGAATAATCTAAAATTGAATATCAATTTATCAGATACCTCTCAATGGAAACAACTAAAGGGTATTGGATCAAAAAGAGCCAGACAAATTGTTAAATACAGAAGCTTATTAGGCGGTTTTGTAACGTCAGAACAAATTAAAGAAGTATACAACATCAACGATAGCCTCTATAATTCTATAAGTCAGTACCTATCAATTAAAGATTCTAGTATTAAAAAAATTAATATCAATAGTTGTACTATTAAACAACTTAAAAACCATCCTTATGTTAAGTGGAATATTGCTAATTCAATTGTGAGTTATAGAGATCAGCACGGATCATATAAATCTTTGAATGAGCTGCTGAAAATTCATATTATTAGTAATGAATTATATTTTAAAATTGTATCTTACCTCACGATTTAAAAATCATAATTTGAATATTGTAAATAAAATAAAGACACACATTAGAGATGTTAATGATTTCCCAAAAAAAGGTATAATTTTTAAAGATATTACTCCAGTATTAAAAAGCCCCTCATTATGTAAGGAAATTGTAAATGAACTTTCTAAAAACTTAAGTCCTCAAATAACTCATATTGTTGGGGTGGAAAGTAGAGGTTTTTTATTTGGTCTGCCACTTAGTATAAAGAATAATATTTCTTTTGTTTTAATACGAAAAAAGGGAAAATTGCCTTATAAGACAGTTGGTGTAAATTATGATTTAGAATATGGAAGTGCATCCATTGAAATGAATTTAGGCGATATTAATCATGGTGATAAAGTAATTATTCATGATGACTTATTAGCTACCGGCGGAACTGCTTTGGCAGCTGCAAGATTAATTGTTGACCAAGGTGGCGAAGTAATGGGGTTTAGCTTTTTAATTGAATTAGCGTTTTTAAAAGGTAGAGAAAAACTTCAAAAGGTGAGCGATAACATAAACAGCATTTTAAAATATTAAATTAATGAACTTTGAGTATTCTGAACAACAGTTAATGATTCAACAAATGGTTGAAGATTTTGCCATTAAAGAGATTCAACCAAATCTTAACAAATGGGACGAAAATCAAATTTTTCCAGTGGAGTTGTTTAAAAAAGCTGGCGATTTAGGATTAATGGGAGCCTTAGTTCCAGAAGAGTATGGTGGTGCAGGTTTAGGTTATGATGAGTACATTTTAATTATCGAAGAAATATCGAAAGTTTGTGGAGCAATTGGATTATCATTAGCAGCTCACAATTCTTTGTGTGTTAACCATATCTTAAAATTTGCAAATCAAAGTCAGAAGCAAAAGTGGCTTCCTAAATTATCATCAGGAGAATGGATTGGTTCTTGGGGACTAACTGAACCAAATACAGGTTCAGATGCTATGAGAATGAAATGTGTTGCAAAAAAAGATGGAGATTACTGGATTATTAATGGTTCTAAAAATTTTATAACCCATGGTATTTCTAGTGATATTATTGTTGTTATTGTTAGAACTGGAGATTTGTTAGATTCTCATGGAATGACTGCTTTTGCTGTAGAAAGAGGAACTACTGGTTTTAATGCAGGTAAGAAAGAAGATAAGTTAGGAATGAGAGCTTCAGAAACAGCCGAAGTAATTTTCGATAATTGTAGAGTTCATAAAGAAAATATAATCGGAAAAATTGGTGAAGGTTTTATTCAATCCATGAAAATACTTGATGGCGGAAGAATTTCAATTGGAGCTATGGCTTTAGGTATGGCTGAAGGAGCTATGAATGCTGCAATTAATTACTCTAGGGAAAGAGAACAATTTGGAAAATCAATTAGTAAGTTTCAGGGCATTTCTTTTAAGTTAGCTGATATGGCAACTGAAATTGAGGCCTCTAGATTATTACTATTTAAGGCTGCCTCTCAAATTAAAAATTCAAAAAAATCTAGTTATTTTTCAGCTATTGCAAAATATAAAGCATCTGAAGTAGCTGTTTCAGTTTCTAACGAAGCTGTTCAAGTTTTTGGAGGTTATGGTTATGTAAAAGATTACCCGGTTGAAAAATTTTATAGAGACTCCAAATTAAGTACGATTGGAGAGGGTACTTCCGAAATTCAGAAACTAGTAATTTCAAGAACATTATTAAATAAGTAATTATCTTTTTGGAGATTTATTTTTATTGTATACATTTGCCAACCTTAAAACATTAAAATGCTACAAATATCTGTTAAAGAAGGAGAGTCAATTGAGAGAGCTCTAAAAAAGTATAAAAAGAAATTCGAAAGAACTCAAGTACTTAAAGAACTAAGAGCTAGAAAAGAATACACTAAAAAGTCTATTGTTAGAAGGCAACAAATAATAAAAGCAGAGTACGTAGAAAAACTCAAGGCTGCTGAATAGCAACTTTTAAAAAATATTTTTATCAAGAGGGCTCCTGAGCCCTCTTTTTTTTTATATTACGTAAAACAATTTTAATAATTTTTGAGTAACATAACGCTAATTAATAATTTCCTTGAATATTTAAAAATAGAAAAAAGATATTCTAATCATACTTTAGCATCTTATGAAAATGATCTTTTTCAATTTGACAATTATTTATCAAACTTTTACGATAGTCTATCTCTTGTTTCTGTTGATATGATTCATGTAAGAAGTTATATGGTTGAATTATTAGAACTTCAATTAGCAAAATCTTCTGTAGCAAGAAAAATAAGTACAATAAAGTCACTTTATAAGTTTCTAAAAAAAGAACAAGTCATTAGTTCATCGCCTGTGCAGCTTTTGGAAACACCTAAAATTGATAAGCGATTACCAACTTTTATAAAAGAGGATGAAATCATAAATTTGTTCGAAGAGTTTAAATTCGAGGATTCTTTTAATGGGAAAAGAGATAGGTTAATTCTTGCTTTGCTGTACCAAACTGGTATAAGGTTATCTGAAATTATAGGGTTAAAAAATAAAGATGTTAGAGTTCAAGAGATTAAAGTTTTAGGAAAAAGAAATAAAGAAAGAATTATTCCAATCTCCTCCATTGTTAGCTCATTAGTTGTTGATTATCTAAATGATAAGAATTTTGCATTCCCCGAAAACAATTTTTTTTTAGTTACCGATAAGGGCAATAAATTATATGAAAAGTTTGTTTATAGAAAAGTAAATTATTATCTTTCTATGGTGTCAAGCAAGCAAAAAAAGAGTCCACATATACTAAGGCATACATTTGCTACACATATGTTAAATAATGGTGCAGACTTAAATGCGATTAAAGAAATATTAGGTCATGAAAACCTTTCAGCAACACAAGTTTACACCCATAACACTTTTCAGAAGTTAAAGTCTATTCATAAACAATCACATCCACGTGGTTAAAAATTAAAAATATGCAAGTAAAAGTTCAATCTATTCAGTTCTCAGCAGATCAAAAATTAGTTAGTTTTATAAATCAAAAGGTTAATAAACTAAATTTATTTTTTGATAATATTTTAGTTTCTGAAGTTTTTTTAAAAATAATAAGAGCTAATTCCAGTAATAATAAGTTAGTTGAGATTAAAATAAATATCCCAGGTAAAGAACTTTTTGCAAAGAAAAAATGCCAATCTTTTGAGGCTGCTACAGATGAAGCGGTGGATGCTATTAGGAGGCAAATCAACAAGCACAAAGGGAAACTACAGGAAAAAAAATAATTTTTTTCCTCCGTTTGTCAGACATACAATTTCTTTTTATAAATTTGCGGTCCTTTTTTGTTAATTAAAGGAAATTGCCGATGTAGCTCAGCTGGCTAGAGCAGCTGATTTGTAATCAGCAGGTCGTGGGTTCGAGTCCCTCCATCGGCTTTAAGTTCTTTACATAAAAGTATTTCTGGGGAGATACTCAAGCGGTCAACGAGGTCAGACTGTAAATCTGATGGCTTCGCCTTCGTAGGTTCGAATCCTGCTCTCCCCACCTTAAGCCAGTACCTATGTGGCATAAACTCATCTTATTTTTTTATGATATGTTTTTATGTATTACATTTGTGGTCCATTTTGCGGGAGTAGCTCAGTTGGTAGAGCATCAGCCTTCCAAGCTGAGGGTCGCGAGTTCGAATCTCGTCTCCCGCTCTTTTTTAATGGAATTGCCGATGTAGCTCAGGGGTAGAGCGCTTCCTTGGTAAGGAAGAGGTCACGGGTTCAACTCCCGTCATTGGCTCATATGCTTTACAATATTAATGATAGTAAAATAATAAAAATAAAAAATAGTAACTAAATAAAAAGAAATGGCAAAAGAAAATTTCGAAAGAACCAAACCGCATGTTAATGTAGGTACTATAGGTCACGTTGATCATGGAAAAACCACCTTAACGGCAGCAATTTCTAAAGTGCTTTCTGATGCAGGACTAGCTAGCAAGCAAGATTTCGATCAGATTGATAATGCACCTGAAGAAAAAGAAAGAGGTATTACAATTAATACAGCTCACATTGAATATGAAACCGAAAATCGTCACTATGCTCATGTAGATTGTCCTGGTCACGCCGATTATGTAAAAAACATGGTTACTGGTGCAGCTCAAATGGATGGTGGGATTTTAGTTTGTGCAGCTACAGATGGTCCAATGCCTCAAACCAGAGAGCATATTCTTTTAGCAAAGCAAGTAAATGTTCCTAGATTAGTTGTTTTCATGAATAAAGTTGATTTAGTTGATGATGAAGAATTAATTGAATTAGTTGAAATGGAATTAGGTGATTTATTAGAATCTTATGATTTTAATGACACTCCAATTATAAAAGGTTCTGCATTAGCAGCTTTAAATGGAGAACAATCAGGAGTTGATTCAGTAATGGAGTTAATGAAAACTGTAGACACTTGGATTGAAACACCCGTGAGAGACGAAGCAAAAGCTTTTTTAATGTCTGTTGAAGATGTATTTTCTATTACAGGTAGAGGTACTGTTGCAACTGGAGCTATTGAAACTGGAATTGTAAATACTGGAGATACAGTGGATATTGTTGGTTTAAGTGAAGAAAAGATGACTTCAACTGTAACAGGTGTTGAAATGTTTAGAAAAATTCTTGATGAAGGTAGAGCAGGTGAAAATGTTGGTTTATTGCTTAGAGGTGTTGAGAAAGAAGCTATTAAAAGAGGGATGGTTATTGCTAAACCTGGAACAATCAAACCTCACGCTAAATTTAAAGCTGAAGTATATATACTGAAAAAAGAAGAAGGTGGTAGACATACTCCATTCCATAATAATTACAGACCGCAGTTTTATTTCAGAACATTAGATGTTACTGGGACAATACAATTGGAGTCTGGAAGAGAAATGGTTATGCCTGGTGATAATGTTACTATTGATGTAGAATTAATTACTGGTGTGGCTATGGATATAGGACTAAGATTTGCTATTAGAGAGGGTGGAAGAACAGTTGGAGCAGGACAGGTAACAGAGATTTTAGATTAATATAAATAAAAGTTTGTGTTGATAAAGGCGTTCTATTTATAGAATGCCTTTATACGCATAATACGGATGTAGCTCAGCTGGTAGAGCACTGGTCTCCAAAACCAGGTGTCGGGAGTTCGAGTCTCTCCATCCGTGCAAACAAAGTAAATAATAAGAATAGTGGCTGGAATTAAAAATTATATTGAAGAAATAGTAAACGAACTTTCAAATAAAGTATCGTGGCCAACATGGCAAGACTTACAAACTAGCTCAATTATTGTTTTAGTTACTAGTGTTATCTTAGCTTTAGTAATATGGCTAATGGATTATGTTTTTGGTATATGGCCAGTTGCAGATAATTCACAATCATTTAGTTGGAGAGGGATTTTAGGTTTTATTTATCACTTTATAAATAATTAGAATATGTCAGAAGTTACTAAAAAATGGTACGTTATTAGGGCAGTGGGTGGTAAAGAGAAAAAAGTCAAGGAATTACTTGAGTTAGAGATTGATCGTCATAAATTAAACAGTTATGTTGATCAAGTTCTTATTCCTACCGAAAAAATCTATCAAATCAGAAAGGGAAAGAAAATTTCAAAAGAAAAAAATTATTTCCCAGGTTATGTTCTCATTCAAGCGGCTCTTGTAGGCGAAGTAGAACATGTTATTAAATCTATGACCAACATAATTGGTTTCCTTGGAGCGACTAAGGGTGGAGATCCACTTCCAATTAGACAATCTGAAGTCAATAGAATATTAGGAAAAGTGGATGAACTAGCTGAAAGCGATGAGGAAATGAATATTCCTTATGTTGTAGGAGAATCTGTCAAAGTAATTGATGGTCCGTTTAATAATTTTAACGGAGTTATAGAAAATATTAATGAGGAAAAGAAAAAATTAACTGTTATGGTTAAGATATTTGGTCGTAAAACCCCACTAGAGCTTAATTATATGCAAGTTGATAAAGATGGATAATAAAGAAATTGTAAAACAATACTGTTAAGCTTCCCTGTGGCGTTTTACATGTTAATAAATAAATAAAAATGGCTAAAGAAATAAGTGGATTAATCAAACTTCAAATTAGGGGTGGTGCTGCAAATCCCTCACCTCCAGTTGGTCCTGCTTTAGGAGCAAAGGGAGTTAATATAATGGAGTTTTGCAAGCAATTTAATGCACGTACTCAGGAAAAGGCAGGAAAAGTATTACCATGTGTAATTACGGTCTACGCTGATAAGTCATTTGATTTTGTAGTAAAAACCCCACCTGCAGCAGTCCAATTATTGGAATCTGCAAAGATTAAAAAAGGTTCATCGGAATCTAATAAAATCAAAATTGGGTCTATTACTTGGGATCAAATAAAGACTATTGCAGAAGACAAAATGCCCGATCTAAATTGCTTTACAGTTGAGTCTGCTATGAAGATGATGGCTGGAACAGCAAGAAGTATGGGTTTAAATGTAAAAGGAAAAGCTCCTTGGAGTAATTAATCATAAAAATTAACAATAATGACACTCTCAAAATATAGAAAGGAAGCCTTATCCAAGTTTGATGTAGAGAAATCTTATTCATTGGATGATGCCTCAAAAATTGTTAAGGATATTTCAAAACATAAATTTGATTCTACTGTAGATCTTGCAATAAGGTTAGGTGTTGACCCCAGAAAAGCCAATCAGATGGTTAGGGGAACAGTATCTTTACCTCATGGAACTGGGAAGGATGTTAAAGTTTTAGTTTTATGTACACCTGATAAAGAAAAAGAGGCTACTGAGGCTGGTGCTGATTTTGCTGGTCTTGACGAATACATCGAAAAGATTAAACAAGGTTGGACTGATGTGGATGTGATTATAACCATGCCTTCAGTTATGGGTAAAGTAGGTGCTCTTGGTAGAATTTTAGGACCAAGAGGATTAATGCCTAATCCCAAAACTGGAACGGTAACCATGAATGTTGGACAAGCTGTAACAGATGTTAAAGCTGGTAAAATTGACTTCAAGGTTGATAAATATGGTATTATTCATTCTCCTATTGGAAAGGCATCATTTGAGTCAAATCAGATTATTGATAACGCAAAAGAACTTATTGCTGCATTAATCAAGTTAAAACCTTCATCATCAAAAGGGTCTTACTTTAAAAGTGTTATAATGTCTAGCACTATGAGTCCTGGAGTCAAAATTGAACCCAAAAGTGTTGAAGCTTAATCATCAAAACATTATAAAATGAAAAAAGAAGAAAAACAATTAATGATTGATGAACTAAGTAAAAGTTTGGATGAAAATAATATCATTTATATTACTGACATCTCAAACCTTGATGCTACAGCAACAAGTGCTTTAAGAAGACAATGTTTTGCAAAAAATATAAAGCTCAGCGTTGTTAAAAACACATTGCTTAAAAAAGCAATGGAAAATGTACAGGGAAAAGACTTTACAGAGTTATATGATATTCTACCAGGACCTACAGCAATAATGTTGTCCGATGTTGGGAATCTCCCTGCTAAACTGATTAAAGATTTTCGCAAGAAAAATGATAAACCAGTTTTAAAGGGTGCTTTCGTTGAAGAATCCATATATATTGGTGATGATAAGTTGAATTCGTTAGTAGAGATTAAATCTAAAGAAGAACTTCTTGGAGAAGTTATTGGATTATTACAATCTCCAGCTAAAAATGTTATTTCAGCTTTAACATCAAGTAAAGGTAAAATTGCTGGAATTGTTAAAACCCTTTCAGAAAAAGAATCTTAAAAATAAGTAATTAAAAAATTTCAAAAACAAACAAAAATGGCAGATATAAAAGCAATAGCAGAAGAGTTAGTAAACTTAACTGTTAAAGAAGTAAGTGAATTAGCAACAGTACTTAAAGATGAGTACGGTATTGAACCTGCAGCAGCAGCAGCAGTAGCAGTAGCAGCTCCAGCTGGTGGAGGTGATGCTGGTGGTGGAGAAGAAAAAACAGAATTTGATGTTATTCTTACTGCTCCAGGTGGATCAAAACTACAAGTTGTAAAAGCTGTTAAAGAATTAACAGGCTTAGGACTTAAAGAAGCTAAGGAATTAGTTGATAGTGCTCCAAAAGCAATCAAAGAAGGAGTTGGAAAAGACGAAGCCGAAGGTATCAAAAAAGCTTTAGAAGAAGCTGGTGCTGAGGTTGAATTGAAGTAATTCAATTTTTATTTAATTAAATAGGCCTAAGAAATTCTTGGGCCTATACCCTTTTTTAATTCTTAATAACTAAATTTACAAAACATTGGCAAAATCAAACAAACCTACAGAAAGAATAAACTTTGCTTCCAGTCAGCACCGTTTTTCATATCCAGATTTTTTAGATATTCAAATTAAATCTTTTCAAGAATTTTTTCAATTAGAAACTACCTCAGAAAATAGAATTGAGGAAGGGCTTTTTAGAGTTTTTTCCGAAAACTTTCCAATAACTGATACTAGAAATCAGTTTGTACTTGAATTTTTAGATTACTTTATTGACCCCCCAAGATATACTATTACAGAATGTATTGACAGAGGGTTAACATATTCAGTTCCATTAAAGGCTGTAATGAAACTATATTGTACTGATCCAGAACATGAAGATTTTGAGACAATTGTACAAGAAGTTTATTTAGGAACAATACCTTACATGAGCCCTAAAGGATCATTTATTATTAATGGTGCAGAAAGAGTAGTAGTTTCACAGTTGCACCGTTCTCCTGGTGTTTTCTTTAGCCAAAGCAGACATGCAAATGGTACAAAATTATATTCTGCTAGAGTAATTCCATTCAAAGGTTCTTGGATTGAATTTGCAACAGATATTAATAGTGTGATGTATGCCTACATTGATAGAAAGAAAAAATTACCTGTAACTACTTTATTTAGAGCAATCGGTTATGAAAGTGATAAAGATATTCTTGAAATATTTGACTTAGCTGATGAGGTAAAAGTTACCAAGGCAAACCTTAAAAAAATTGCTGGTAGAAAATTAGCTGCAAGAGTTCTTAAATCTTGGGTTGAAGATTTTGTTGATGAAGATACTGGTGAAGTAGTTTCTATCGAAAGAAACGAAGTTCTTATTGATAGAGAAACAATTATTGAAGATGAACATATAGAAATGATTGATGAGGCTGGAGTTAAAACAATTATTCTTCATAAAGAGAATATTAATTCAGCAGATTTCGCAATTATCTATAACACACTTCAAAAGGATACTTCAAATTCTGAAAAAGAAGCAGTAGAACATATTTATAGACAACTTAGAAATGCTGAGCCACCAGATGAAGAAACAGCAAGAGGTGTTATTGATAAATTATTCTTTTCCGAACAAAGATATGACTTAGGTGAAGTTGGAAGATATAGAATTAATAAAAAGTTAGGTTTAGAAATTGACGAGTCTCAAAGAGTACTTACCAAGACTGATATTATATCAATTGTTAAATACTTAATTGAACTGATTAATTCTAAAACTGATGTTGATGATATTGATCATTTAAGTAATAGAAGAGTGAGAACAGTTGGAGAACAATTATATTCTCAATTTGGGGTAGGTTTAGCAAGAATGGCTCGAACAATAAGAGAGAGAATGAACGTTAGAGATAATGAAGTATTCACTCCAATTGATTTAATTAATGCCAAAACATTATCAAGTGTAATTAACTCGTTCTTTGGGACTAACCAACTATCACAGTTTATGGACCAAACCAATCCACTAGCTGAGGTTACTCATAAAAGACGTCTTTCTGCCCTTGGACCTGGTGGTCTTACAAGAGAAAGAGCTGGATTTGAGGTCAGAGATGTTCATTACACACACTATGGAAGGCTTTGTACTATTGAAACACCTGAAGGTCCAAATATTGGTTTAATTTCCTCTTTATGTGTTTACGCTAAAGTAAATAGGTTAGGTTTTATCGAAACTCCTTACAGAGAAGTTAAGAAAGGCAAAGTTGACCTTGGTTCAGAACCAGTTTATCATTCTGCTGAAGAGGAGGATAATAAATACATTGCACAAGCTAATGCTAAGATTAACAAAAATGGTGTCTTTGAGAACGAAAATGTCATTTCTAGATTTATGGGTGACTTCCCATTACCTCCAAAGGAAGAAATTAATCTTATTGATGTAGGTGCTAATCAAATTGCATCCATTGCTGCATCTTGTATTCCTTTCTTAGAGCATGATGATGCTAACAGAGCATTAATGGGTTCTAATATGCAGCGTCAAGCAGTTCCACTTTTAAATCCTTCTGCACCAATTGTTGGTACAGGTATTGAAGATTTAATTGCAAAGGATTCAAGAGTTTTAATTCATGCTGAAAAAGAAGGAACTGTAACATATGTTGATTCAAATGAAATTCATATTAAATACAGGCTTTCTGAAGAAGATATATTGGTTAGTTTTGATACAGATACTACTATATATAACCTAACTAAATTTCAAAAAACAAATCAAGGCTCAGCAGTTAATTTAAGACCCATCGTTAAGAAGGGGGATAAGGTTTCTGAAGGTCAAGTATTGGTAGAGGGTTATGGAACTGAAAATGGAGAGTTAGCGTTAGGACAAAATTTAAAAGTAGCTTTTATGCCATGGAAGGGTTACAATTTTGAGGATGCAATTGTTATTTCTGAAAGAGTTGTTAAAGATGATATTTTTACTAGTGTTCACGTAGACGAATATAGTTTAGATGTTAGAGATACTAAAAGAGGTCTGGAAGAATTAACAGCTGATATTCCTAATGTAAGTGAAGAAGCTACTAAAGATTTAGACGAAAATGGAATCATAAGAGTTGGAGCAGAAGTAAAAGAAGGTGATATACTTATTGGTAAAATCACTCCTAAGGGTGAGAGTGACCCAACTCCAGAAGAAAAATTATTAAGAGCTATTTTTGGTGACAAGGCGGGTGATGTTAAAGATGCTTCTCTTAAGGTTTCTCCATCAACTACTGGAGTAGTAATTGACAAAAAACTATTTTCAAAAGCTATCAAGGATAGAAAATCTAAAGCTGCTGACAAGCCAATTGTTGAGCAATTAGATGCAGAGATGGATATAAATCTTGCTAATCTTAAAACTTTATTAATTGATAAATTAGTTGATATCCTAGGAGATGAAAAATCTGAGGGAGTTACTAATGTTTTTAAAGAACAAGTCATTAAAAAAGGAGTTAAGTTCACTCAAAAAACTCTTAAAGCAGTAGATTTCATTCATATTAATTCCAAAGACTGGACTAAAGATGAAAAGAAAAATAATTTAGTAGATACCACTCTTCATAATTATAACATGAAGGCTACTGAATTAATTGGAAAGGCTAAAAGAAAAAAATTCCAAATTGTTGTTGGTGATGAATTACCAAACGGAATCATCCAGATGGCTAAAGTATATCTTGCTAAGAAAAGAAAACTTAAAGTTGGAGATAAAATGGCTGGAAGACATGGTAATAAGGGAATTGTTGCTAGAATAGTTAGAGAGGAAGATATGCCATTTTTAGAAGATGGAACTCCTGTAGATATAGTTCTAAACCCTCTTGGTGTACCATCAAGAATGAACTTAGGACAAATATATGAAACAGTATTAGGTTGGGCAGGTCAAAAACTTGGACTTAAATTTTCTACTCCAATCTTTGATGGTGCTTCTCTTGATGATATTGATAATTATTCTGATGAAGCTGGTATTCCAAGAAATGGTAAAACATATCTTTATGATGGTGGTACTGGTGAAAGATTTGATCAGCCTGCAACCGTTGGTATCATTTATATGATTAAGTTAAGCCACATGGTTGATGACAAAATGCATGCCAGATCAATCGGTCCGTATTCTCTTATCACTCAACAACCACTTGGTGGTAAAGCTCAGTTTGGTGGTCAAAGATTTGGAGAAATGGAAGTTTGGGCATTAGAAGCATTTGGAGTCTCAAACGTACTTCAAGAAATTTTAACAGTTAAGTCTGATGATGTTCAAGGAAGAGCTAAGGCATATGAATGTATTGTAAAAGGTAAAAACTTACCTAAACCAGGTATTCCAGAGTCTTTCAATGTATTGCTAAACGAGCTTCAAGGATTAGGATTAAATATAGATTTAGATTAATATTCACAATAGATAAATAAAAAAAATGGCTTTTAGAAAAGACAATAAATTTAATAGTGATTTTACTAAAATCACCATCAGCTTAGCTTCACCAGAATCTATTTTAGAAAGATCTCATGGAGAGGTACTAAAACCTGAAACCATTAATTATAGAACATATAAGCCTGAGAGAGATGGTTTATTTTGTGAAAGAATTTTTGGTCCAGTTAAAGATTACGAATGTCATTGTGGAAAGTATAAAAGAATAAGGTATAAGGGTATTGTTTGTGATAGATGTGGTGTTGAAGTAACTGAGAAAAAAGTTAGAAGAGAAAGAATGGGACACATATCACTAGTAGTTCCAGTAGCTCATATTTGGTATTTCAGATCTCTTCCAAATAAAATCGGATACTTGTTAGGTCTTCCTACTAAAAAGCTAGATCAAATCATTTATTACGAAAGGTATGTGGTTATACAGCCCGGCGAAACCGTGAATAGCGAAGGAGAACCACTAACTAAAATGGATTTTTTAACTGAGGAAGAGTATTTAGATATATTGGATGTTCTGCCTAAAGAAAACCAATATCTTGAAGATGCAGACCCTAATAAATTTATTGCTAAAATGGGTGCTGAGGCACTTCATGAACTTTTAAAAAGAGAAGATTTAGACGCTAATTCTTACAAGTTAAGACATCAAGCTAATAATGAAACTTCTCAACAAAGAAAAAATGAAGCTCTTAAAAGACTTCAGGTTATCGAATCATTTAGAGAGGCTAATACTAGGATTGAAAATAGACCAGAATGGATGATTGTTAAAGTCGTCCCTGTTATACCGCCAGATTTAAGACCTTTAGTTCCACTAGATGGTGGAAGATTTGCAACATCTGATTTAAATGATTTGTATAGAAGAGTTATTATTAGAAACAATCGTTTAAAAAGATTAATTGAAATCAAAGCTCCGGAAGTTATTTTAAGAAATGAGAAGAGAATGCTTCAAGAATCAGTAGATTCTCTTTTTGATAACTCAAGAAAGTCAAGTGCGGTTAAAACTGATAAAAATAGACCGTTAAAGTCTTTATCTGATAGTTTAAAAGGAAAACAAGGCCGTTTCAGACAAAATTTATTAGGAAAAAGAGTTGATTATTCAGCGAGATCAGTAATTGTTGTTGGACCAACTTTAAAACTTCACGAATGTGGATTACCAAAAGGTATGGCAGCAGAACTATTCAAGCCTTTTATTATCCGAAAAATGATTGAAAGAGGTATTGTTAAGACTGTTAAATCTGCTAAAAAGATTGTTGACAAAAAAGAGCCTGTTGTTTGGGATATACTTGAAAATGTTTTGAAGGGTCATCCGGTTCTTTTAAACAGAGCACCCACTTTACACAGATTAGGAATTCAAGCATTTCAACCAAAATTAATTGAGGGTAAGGCGATACAATTACATCCTTTAGTTTGTACTGCATTTAATGCAGATTTTGATGGTGATCAAATGGCTGTTCATTTGCCATTAGGTAATGCAGCAATACTAGAGGCACAATTATTAATGTTAGCTTCTCATAATATACTAAACCCTGCTAATGGAGCTCCAATTACAGTACCTTCTCAGGATATGGTATTAGGGCTATATTACATAACTAAAATTAGAACATCTACTAAAGATCATGTTGTTAAGGGTGAAGGAATGACCTTCTATTCTCCTGAAGAAGTTAAGATAGCTTATAACGAAAAAAGACTTGATTTACATGCTCCAATTAAGGTTAAAATTGTTAACCATAAAAACGGTGAAGATGTTAACGAGATCATCGAAACTACTACCGGTAGAATCTTATTCAACGAATTAGTCCCTAGGGATGCAGGTTATATTAATGAGCTTTTAACTAAAAAGTCTTTACGTGATATTATCACTCGTATTGTTAAAATTTCTGGTGTTCCAAATACTGCTAAATTTTTAGATGATATTAAGGAATTAGGTTATTACATGTCTTTTAAAGGTGGTTTATCTTTTAATTTATCTGATGTAGTAGTGCCAAAAGAAAAAGATATTCTTATTGAAAAGGCTAGAAAAGAGGTGGATGAGGTAAAGATGAATTATAATATGGGTCTTATTACCAATAACGAGAGATATAATCAAATTATTGATATATGGACACATACTAATTCTAGGTTAACTCATACTTTAATGGATAAATTAAAGTCTGACCAGCAAGGATTCAACTCTATATTTATGATGATGGATTCTGGGGCCAGAGGATCTAAGGAACAAATTAGGCAGCTATCAGGAATGAGAGGTTTAATGGCTAAGCCTCAAAAATCTGGTGCTTCTGGGGGACAAGACATAATTGAAAATCCTATTCTTTCTAATTTTAAAGAAGGTCTTTCAATATTAGAGTATTTTATTTCTACCCACGGAGCCAGAAAAGGATTAGCAGATACAGCTCTTAAAACAGCCGATGCTGGATATTTAACTAGAAGATTGGTAGATGTTGCACAAGATGTTGTTATTAACCACGAAGATTGTGGAACACTAAGAGGTTTAACAGTTTCAGCACTTAAAAAGAGTGATGAAATAGTTGAAAATCTATATGACAGAATTTTGGGAAGGGTTGCTTTATTTGATGTTGAAAACCCTGATAATGGAGAAATAATTGTTCCTGAAGGTGAAGAAATTAATGAAGACTATGCAAGAGCAATTGAAGATGCTGGTATTGAGGAAGTTGAAATAAGATCAGTTTTAACTTGTGAATTAACTAGAGGAGTCTGTGTCAAGTGTTACGGAAGAAATTTAGCTACCGGAAAACTCGTTCAAATGGGTGAAGCTGTGGGAGTTATTGCAGCTCAGTCTATTGGAGAGCCAGGAACACAATTGACATTAAGAACATTCCACGTTGGTGGAACTGCATCTAATATTGCTGATCAAGCAGAATTATCTGCAAAAACCGATGGTGTTATTGAAATTGAAGAATTAAGAACAGTTGCTAAAACTAATGATGATGGTACAGTTGAAAACATTGTTATTGGTAGAGCAGGGGAGCTTAAGTTAACCGATAAGTCAAAAAATATCACTATGACTGCAAATATTCCTTATGGTTCTAAAATATTTATTTCAGATAAGGATAAATTGAAGAAGGGTGATATTATATGTAAGTGGGATCCTTATAATGCGGTGATTATTTCTGAATTTGAAGGTTCATTGAAATTTAACAATTTAGTTGAAGGTGTTACTTATAGAGAAGAGGTAGATGAGCAAACTGGATTTACAGAAATAGTAATTAAGGAAAATCGAGATAAGAAAATGATTCCTACTATTTCAGTAAATGATAAATCTGGAGAGGAGTTAAAATCATATAATCTCCCTGTTGACGCCCATATTATTGTAAAAGACGGCGATAAAATAAAATCTGGTGATATAATGGTAAAAATCCCTAGAAAATCAGGTAAATCTGGTGATATAACAGGTGGTTTGCCAAGAGTAACAGAGATGTTTGAAGCTAGGAATCCTTCAAATCCTGCAGTTGTTTCTGAAATTGATGGAGTTGCTTCTTATGGTAGAATTAAAAGAGGAAATAGAGAAGTAGTTATCGAGGCTAGAACTGGTGAGATTAAGAAATACTTAATACCGCTTTCTAGACATATCCTTGTTCAAGAAAATGATTTTGTTAAAGCTGGCCAAACACTTTCCGATGGAGCAATAACTCCTAAGGATATTTTAGCTATAAAAGGACCAACTGCTGTTCAGGAATACATCGTAAATGAAATTCAAGAAGTTTACAGATTACAAGGTGTGAAAATTAACGATAAACATTTTGAAGTCATCGTAAGACAAATGATGAGAAAAGTCCAAGTTAATGATCCAGGTGATACTAAGTTTCTAGAAAATACTGCTGTTAATAAGTGGGAATTCATTTTAGAAAACGATAAAATATTTGGAAAAAGAGTTGTTACTGAAGCAGGAGATTCTACGGAATTAAAAGCTGGTCAAATCGTTTCTGCTAGAAAATTAAGGGATGAGAATTCAGCTCTTAAAAGAAACGATAAAAAATTAGTTGATTCAAGAGATGCTCTTACTGCAACTGCTGAGCCTATATTACAAGGTATAACTAAAGCTTCTTTACATACTGATAGCTTTATTTCTGCAGCTTCTTTCCAAGAAACGACTAAAGTTCTTAATCAAGCTGCTGTAAATGGTAAAGTAGATCATATGTTAGGGCTTAAAGAAAATGTAATTGTAGGTCATAAAATTCCTGCTGGTACTGGTCTGAAGAAATTCAGAGATTTATTAGTAGGTTCTGTTGATGATTTAAACAGAATGACCAATAAAGACGAAGAAACAGTTGAAGAAAAAATAGAGAGTTAGACTATGTCTGAGGAAAAAAAACAACAAGGAATTAACATAGAACTTTCTGAAGAAGTTGCAGAAGGTATTTATTCTAATCTAGCTATTATAACTCACTCTTCTTCGGAGTTTATTTTGGATTACATTAGAATCATGCCGGGTGTTCCGAAAGGAAAAGTTAAATCTAGAATTGTAATGACTCCTGAACATGCTAAAAAATTACATAGAGCTCTTTCCGATAATTTGTCAAAGTATGAAAAATCGCACGGAAAAATTAAAGAAACAGATCAAATGTCTACAATTCCATTAAATTTTGGAGGCCCTACGACACAGGCCTAAGATTTTTTCTTAAATGCATTAAAGGTCATGCTATTTTGGTATGACCTTTTTTTATATTTTCACATTATATGAAAAACTGCATTACTTTCATTTTCATTTTCGTTCTCAGTTTTGTTTATTCAAAAAATGATTCTCTTCCATCTCCCACAATCTGGAGACAGTCATCCTTATTCCCTGATTCTAATAATTATAATGTTTTCCATTGTGGACCAGGAGGAATTTATAGGTCTCTAAGTTTCAGTCAAAATGTTTTTGCTAAATACGATAATCATTTTATTTTTTCGAGGGAGCAAAGAGATATGCCACTGATAAAAAATCCTTCACCAATTGTAGATGTTCAATATATATTGGGAGATGAACTAGAACAAAATTTATCAATATATCATAACCAGTCAATTTCAAAGAGATCTCATTATGCTATTTCATTTTTGAAAAGAAGTCATGATGGTTATTACGCTAATCAAGCTACCAATAATAATTTTTTTCAATTGAACTATCTAAATCAATCTCTAGATTCAAACTATAATATATTGATAGGTTTAAAACATCATAGAATATATCAGCAGCAAAATGGGGGGTTAGTTGAAGATTCATCATTTATAAATCCTCTTGACTTTTCAGCTAATAGAAAAATATTAAATATAAATATGCAACATTCTTATTCTAGTAATAAGTTATGGAGAGCGTTCATTAAACAGCAATGGATAACCAAAAGTCGGACTGATTCTGCATCTAATTCTAATATTGAAAAATTATCATTTAATAGTTCAATTGAAAAAAAATCAAGAACATATTTTGATAGCTTGAATGCAGATTTGTTTCTTAATAGTTTTAAAAATTCGTTTAGTTCTAACGATACTTTATTGCTAGATATTCTATCTAATTCATTAAACTATTGTTTTACATCTAATAAAGATTCTGTTTTTTCTACTTTTAGTTTTGGTTGGAGCTCTGAGTTAATTTCTCAAAAAAATCATCTTATTGATACTTTAATTACCAATCAATCAGCAGAACTAAATTATTCTAAAATCAATCAGAAAAGTATATTAAAAGTTTATGGGGACTTTTTCTTATTTGGATATAAAAAAAATAATTACGCTATCAATTTATTTTTTAAGCGACAAATATTAAATAATAAGGCTTTTAACTTTTCAGCAAAAATTAAAAAATATAAACCAGTATTTGAGATTAGTACATTCCAAAGTAATCATCATTTATGGGAAAATAATCAATTTAAAGATGTTTTGTTTTGGAATTTAATAGGGAATTTGTCTAGTGGTAATTTGAATTTTAAAACAGAGTATCATTCAGTTTCGCACCCTATTTATTTTAAAAAATTCGATGTTCCCCAACAATTTGATTCTGTTGCTCAAGTAGTTAAAACATCAATAAGTCATAATATTTCGAATAAGAGAGTAAGTATATTTTCTGAAATTATATATCAGTTTCAGGGTGGCCCCAAAATTTTTCAATTACCTAATTGGATAGGTCAGTTTAAAATCAATTATGTTCTAGTAAATAAAAAAAGTAATTTAAGGTTTGAAGTTGGTTGTAATATTAGAGCTTTTAGTAGTTACTATTTACCAAGTTATTTACCCGAACTTAACCAATTTGCTATAAGTAATGATTTCTTTCAGCAAAATTATGGTACTCTAGACATCTTATTAAAAACTACTATAAAAGATGTTACAGTATTTGGAATGGTTACTCATTTAAATGGTGGCTTAATGGGTTATAATTATTTTTCATCTCTGCATTATCCAAGTCCAGATAGGTATATTAAATTCGGACTAAAATGGTCTTTTTTGAATTGATATAGTCCTATGTTTTTATTATTTTAATGAAAAATTAAAAATGAAGAAAATTGGATCTTTTTTAGAGTATCAAAAAGAGTATCAAAAAAGTATCGATAATCCAGAACTATTTTGGGAAGACAAAGCCAATACCTTTAATTGGATTTCAAAGTGGAATAATGTCCTTAATTGGGATTTTAATACTCCTAAAGTTGAATGGTTTAAGGGAGGGAAGGTTAATATTACAGAAAACTGTTTAGATCGACATTTAGAATCCAAATCTAATAAAGTCGCTATTTTATGGGAACCCAATAATCCTCAAGAAGAATCGATAAAAATCACTTATAAAGAATTACATAACAAGGTAAGTACATTTTCTAATGTGCTAAAAAGTCACGGTGTTAAAAAAGGAGATAGAATTTGTCTATATATGCCAATGGTTCCAGAACTAGCTATCGCTACACTGGCTTGCGCAAGAATAGGTGCTATTCACTCTGTTGTATTTGCTGGCTTTTCTGCAAAGGCATTAGCAGATAGAATTAATGATGCAAATTGTAAAGTTCTTTTAACTAGTGACGGTCAGTACAGAGGTGCTAAAAAATTGTGTTTGAAAGATATTGCAGACCAAGCTCTTCTAGGTTGTGATTCTATTAAAAGTTGTATTGTATTAAAAAGAACAGGTGAAAATATTTCTATGAAATCGAATAGAGATTTCTGGTGGCATGAAGAAATACAAAAAGTAGATTCTAATTGCCCTGTTGAAATCATGGATTCTGAAGACCCATTATTTATTTTGTATACATCTGGTTCAACTGGGAAACCAAAAGGGGTACAACATCATTGTGGAGGGTATATGGTTTATGCTGAATATAGTTTCAGAAATGTTTTTCAGTATGAAGAAAACGATATTTATTGGTGTACTGCAGATATAGGATGGATTACTGGTCATACATATATTGTTTATGGACCCTTATTAGCTGGTGCAACTACTGTTATGTTTGAAGGTGTCCCAACTTACCCAGATGCTGGTAGATTCTGGGATATTTGTGATAAGCATCAGGTGAATATTTTTTATACAGCACCAACGGCAATAAGAGCTTTACAAGCTTATGGAACTGAAATAATCCAAGATTATAGCTTGAGTTCTTTAAAAACTCTTGGAAGTGTTGGTGAGCCTATAAATGAAGAGGCATGGCAATGGTATTTTAAAAATATTGGAAAAGAAAAGTGTGCTATTGTAGATACTTGGTGGCAAACAGAAACCGGAGGCATTTTAATTTCACCTCTTTCCCATATAACAAACCCCAAACCTACTTTTGCAACACTTCCCTTGCCAGGTATTCAGCCATGTATAGTTGATGCTGATGGAAATGAGATAACAGGTAATGATGTTCAAGGTAATTTATGTATTAAGTTCCCTTGGCCAAGTATGATTAGAACTATTTATGGAGATCATCAAAGATGTAAAGAAGTTTATTTTTCTACTTACAAGGGGAAGTATTTTACAGGAGATGGTTGTAAAAGAGATATTGATGGCCTTTATAGAATCATTGGAAGAGTTGATGATGTTATCAATGTTTCGGGTCACAGAATAGGAACTGCTGAAGTAGAGAATGGGATTAATGAACATCATCTGGTTATTGAAAGTGCAGTGGTAGGATTTTCTCATCCTATTAAGGGTCAAGGGATTTATGCATATATAATTCTTGAAAAAAACAAAATCTCTGATGAGTTAATAATTAATGAAATTTTAGAAACAGTAAATATTGAAATAGGTCCAATTGCAAAACCGGATAAGATTCAATTTGTTTCTGGACTTCCCAAAACTAGATCGGGAAAAATTATGCGAAGAATACTTAGGAAAATTGCGGATGGTAATTTTACAGATTTAGGAGATACATCAACATTGTTAGACCCTAGTATAGTAAGTACTATTATAGCAAACTTGAAATAAAAAAAAAGCCCATATTAATATGAGCTTTTTATAAATAATTAAAATTGATTTTACATCATTCCTGGCATTCCGCCTGGCATTCCACCACCCATAGGAGGCATAGGTGCATCATCTTCTGGTTCATCAGAGATAACACATTCAGTAGTTAACATCATAGATGCAATAGATGCAGCATTTTCTAAAGCACTTCTAGAAACTTTAGTTGGGTCAATAACACCAGCTTTATGTAATGATTCGTACTTATCAGTTCGAGCATTATATCCAAAGTCTCCTTTACCTTCTTTAACTTTTTGTACAATCACAGCTCCTTCTCCACCAGCATTTTCAACAATAGTTCTTAACGGATCTTCAATAGCTCTTTTAACTATTTTGATACCAGTACATTCATCTTCATTATCACCACTGTTTTCATCTAGTGCAGCTGCGGCTCTTATGTAAGCAACACCACCACCAGGAATGATACCCTCTTCAACCGCAGCTCTAGTAGCTGCTAAAGCATCATCTACTCTATCTTTTTTCTCCTTCATTTCCACTTCAGTGGCAGCGCCAACATAAAGAACTGCTACGCCTCCAGCTAATTTTGCTAACCTTTCTTGTAGTTTTTCTTTATCATAGTCAGAAGTAGTTGTCTCTATTTGAGCTTTTATTTGGTTGGTTCTAGCAAGGATATCGTCCTTAGTTCCCGCACCATTTACTAGCGTAGTATTATCCTTATCAATTTCTACTTTTTCACAAGTCCCAAGCATGTCAATGGTAGTATTTTCCATTTTAAATCCTCTTTCTTCTGAAATTACTGTTCCTCCAGTTAAAATAGCAATGTCCTCTAACATAGCCTTTCTTCTGTCTCCAAATCCAGGAGCCTTAACAGCAGCTATTTTTAAAGATCCTCTTATTTTATTTACAACTAAAGTTGCCAATGCTTCACCATCTACATCTTCAGCAATAATTAATAAAGGCTTACCAGTTTGAGCAACAGGCTCTAAAACTGGTAAAAGATCCTTCATGTTTGAAATTTTCTTATCGTAAATTAAAATATAAGGAGTTTCAAGGTCAGCTATCATTTTCTCAGCATTTGTCACAAAATAAGGAGATAAATAACCTCTATCAAATTGCATACCTTCTACTGTTTTAACTTCAGTTTCTGTACCCTTAGCTTCTTCAACAGTTATTACACCATCTTTACCAACAACTTTCATTGCTTCAGCTATAAGGGAACCAATAGATTGGTCATTGTTAGCAGAAATAGATGCAACTTGTTTTATTTTATCATTGTCAGAGCCAACTTCTTTAGAAAGTTTTTTAAGTTCCTTAATTACTGTAGCAACCGCTTTATCAATTCCACGCTTAAGATCCATAGGGTTAGCGCCAGCAGCCACATTTTTAAGACCAGCATTAATAATCCCTTGAGCAAGAACTGTGGCTGTGGTAGTTCCATCACCAGCAGTATCGTTTGTTTTAGAAGCAACTTCCTTAACCATTTGAGCTCCCATATTTTCTACAGGATCTTTAAGTTCTATTTCTTTTGCTACAGTTACACCGTCTTTTGTTACTTGAGGTGCACCAAATTTCTTATCAATAACAACATTTCTTCCTTTAGGACCTAATGTTGCTTTTACAGCATTTGCAAGTGCATCAACTCCCTTTTTAAGTCTATCTCTTGCTTCTACATCAAAAACTATTTCTTTAGCCATTTTATTTTTAATTTAAATTATTTAACAATTGCAAAAATGTCACTCTCTCTCATTATGAGATAATCGTTACCATCAATTTTAATTTCAGTACCACTATATTGACCATACAATACAGTGTCTCCTTCCTTTACTGTGACAGGTTCGTCTTTTTTCCCGCTTCCAGCAGCAATTACTTTTCCTTTTTTAGGTTTTTCTTTTGCTGTGTCAGGAATTATGATTCCCCCAGCAGTTTTCTCTTCTGCAGCGGCTGGTTCAATAATTACTCTATCAGCAAGTGGTTTTACATTTATTGACATTATTTTGATTTTATTTGTGTTTTATAAAATATTAGCACATTTTGTGCCATGTAACTTTTTAAATTAAATTAGAGTCAATTTGACCTATTTTAGAATTGAAAATGACATCATGACACCATTTAATTTGGTAAATCAGATGGTATGTTAATTGGGTCGCTTGACGTTGGAATACTTATATTTTCATTTTTATCTATATCGGTAGACACCTCATTACTTCCGCTTCCAAAATTAAATGCAGCTAACAAACTTAGTAAGCCCATTATTCCTGCAAGAGTCCAAGTTGCCTTTTCTATAGTTTCTGTGGATTGTGCAACTCCTCCTAATTGGCTAGCATTTCCAAATGAGGAATCTAATCCACCACCTTTTGAATTTTGTAGAAGTACAATTCCTATCAGAAGTATTGCAGCTAGTGTTGATAATATCATTAATAAAGTAGCCATGATTATGGTTGTGTTTTTTGTTTTATATAATTTATTCGGCTTGCAAAGAAAACTTTTTTTTCTGGATTAGACAACATCAATTGCTCATAAATTATAATTGCCTTAGGATAATTACCTTGTTTTACATAAATTTCTGCTAAAGTTTCAGTATTCATTTCATTATTATCTTCTAAACTTTCTTTAGCTGCTTTAGCCCCAGAAAAAAAACTTTTTCTCTCTTTTAAAATCTTTCTTTCATTAAGATTTTTAATTATTGAATCAATATCTTTAGATTGGGCATTTTCATTGCTTTCACTTTTTAGCCAATCTTCAAATGACATCAGTTCTGTTTGGGAAACTGTTTTTTGAACTTCAAGACTATCTTTAGGCTCCAAAAGTTCTAAGTCATTAATGATTTGATTTTGAATTAAATCACCATAAATGTTTTTTTCTAATTCATTAATATCATCATCTATTTTAAATTCATCATTTGTCTTTTCTGAATTTTCAAACGATGTTTTGCTATGAATGATATTATAAAGTAGTTTTCTATCAGCTATTCTTAAGGCAGTACTGTTTAAAGATTTTTCAAATCCTATTCTTTTTTGCAAATGCAAAATTTTTGTGAGAAAAAGAAAACAGAAGCTTGAAGATGGGTATTTTAAAGTTAAGTCAAAAATGTATTGAAGTTCTTTGTCATTTACTTTTAAAGGGTTCTCAATTAAAGAGCTTATATTTTTAATTTCATAATTTACCATTCTCCACCAAAGATTTTATCATAAATATCTTGTGTTATTTGATAGTTTAAATTTTCAACAAGTGATTCCTCAATCGAACTAAAATCGGTGTTTGAATTGTAATCAACAAAGGCACTAAAAGGAGACTTGGTTAATCCTATGGAATCGTTTTTTTTGTAATAAGTATCAATAGAAACAGTCATTTTAACCCTGTTTTGAGCTGCTGTTTCACTACCAGCTTGAATATTAACTGGCATTATATTATAATTTTTAATCTTTCCGGAGATTTGTAAATCACCATCATTGGTAACTAAGTTTAATTTAGTTTGAGATTGCATAATATCCCTCAAACTTTCTGTAAATGAAGCTCCTAAAAATGGCCCACCAATAGCACTTTGATTTTGAAAATAATCTACTTGAACTGTTTTGGCATCAATTTCTTTTGTCTGGGAACCACCAGATTTGAAACTAAATTGGGGTAATGCACAAGAACTCATTACAGTAGAGACTAAAAATATTTGGAGATAATTCACTTATTTTAAAATTTCAAATTCTTTAATTTTTCTGTAAAGTGTTCTTTCAGAAATCCCTAACTCTTTTGCGGCATTTTTTCTTTTTCCGTTGTGTTTTTGGAGTGCTTTTTTAATCAATTCTTTTTCTCTTTCTTCAAGTGAAAGAGATTCTTCAATTTCTACACTCTCTTGGTAGGAAATGTTGTAGGAAGATATAGGTTCATTTGCTGTTTTATCTTCAAATGTTACAGGGTGAGTATTAGAATTTTCAAAATTAGAATCTTTATCAAAGGTATTTGAACTTTTCAACTTTGTTATAAGTTCATTTTTTTCATTATTTGAAAGATTGTTATTGTTGAGAAGGTCTACAATAACTCTTTTCATTTCTGTTACATCTTGTTTCATCTCAAAAAGAACTTTATATAATATATCTCTTTCTGATATTTGTTCATTTTCCTTTTTACCGTCAATTACCATGGGTAAATTTCTACTAGCATCAAATTCTGGTAAATATTTATTTAATATCAAATCGTTTACATCTCTTGACTTTTCAATAACAGAAATCTGCTCTGCAACATTTTTTAGTTGCCTTATATTTCCTGGCCATGAATATTTTTCCAATGAAATTACTGCTTCTGTCTGAAGTCTTATACCTGGCATTCTATATTTTTCTGCAAAATCTGCGGAAAATTTTCTAAATAGTAAATGAATATCATTTTTTCGTTCTCTTAATGGCGCTAAATAAATGGGAACTGTACTAAGTCTATAAAATAAATCTTCTCTAAATTTACCGTTTTGTATAGCTTTTTGAACATTTTCATTTGTTGCTGCTATAATTCTAACATCAGTTTTTTTAACTTTTGAAGCCCCAACCTTCATATACTCACCAGTTTCTAAAACACGTAGTAGTCTTACTTGTGTTGGAAGAGGAAGTTCAGCAACCTCATCTAAAAAAATAGTTCCTCCGTCTGCTACTTCAAAATATCCTTTTCTGCTTTCAGTTGCTCCAGTAAATGAACCTTTTTCATGTCCAAATAGTTCAGAATCTATAGTTCCTTCTGGAATTGCACCACAATTCACCGCAATATATTCATGATGTTTTCTAGAGCTGTAATGGTGAATAATTTTGGGCATATTTTCTTTTCCAGTTCCACTCTCGCCAGTTATTAATACAGTAATATCTGTTGGCGCTACTTGAATAGCTACATCTAATGCTCTGTTTAGAACATCGGAATTTCCTATTATACCAAATCTATTTTTAACAGTCTGTAAATTCATATCAAACAATTTTTCCAATTAGTGTAGCAGATGTACATTTTTCAATAAGTACATTTACATAAGTTCCTTTTTCAGCATCTCCTTTTGGGAAAACAACTTTATGATTTTCACTATTTCTACCTTTAAAGTCTAAATCAGATTTTTTAGAAACACCATCTATAAGTACCTCCATCACCTTACCAACACAAGCATTGTTACTTGCAATAGAATGTTCTCTTTGTAAATCAATAACTTCTTGTAAACGAGACCTTTTAATTTTTTCTGGAACATTATCATCATATTTTCTTTCTGCAAGTGTTTTGGGTCTTTCAGAATAGAAAAACATGTACGAGAAATCAAACCTTACTTTTTTCATTAGGGTAAGTGTATTATTGAAGTCTTCTTGTGTTTCATCACAAAAGCCAGTTATTATATCGGTTGAAATAGCACAATCAGGCATAATTTTTCTTATAGACTTTATTCTGTCCATATACCATTCTCTAGTGTATCCACGATTCATCTTTTTAAGAACTTTAGAACTTCCCGACTGTACAGGTAAATGAATATAATTACAAATATTTTTATACTTCTTCATTACATGAACAACATCATCCGTCATATCTTTAGGATGAGAAGTAGAAAATCTAATTCTTAAATCATTTGCAACAAGTGCTACCATTTCTAAAAGTTCTGAAAAGTTAGTTGTAGGGGTATTTCCTTCAATTTTCTCTCCTTTTTTGTTAATATTCCATCTGTAACTATCCACATTTTGTCCCAGCAGTGTAACTTCTTTATATCCTTGATCGTGTAATTGTTTCGCTTCTGCAACAATTGTAAGTGGGCTTCTACTTCTTTCTCTTCCTCTTGTGAAAGGAACTACGCAAAAAGAACACATGTTATCACATCCCCTCATTATAGAAATAAATCCTGATACACCATTATTATCTAATCTTACAGGACTAATATCTGCATAGGTTTCTTCTCTAGAAAGAAGGACGTTTACACTTTTTTGCCCCCCTTCAACTTCCTGAATTAATTTAGGTAAATCTCTATAGGCATCTGGTCCAACTACTAAATCAACTAGTTTTTCTTCTTCGAGAAGTGATTCTTTCATTCTTTCAGCCATACAACCTAACATTCCAACAATTAATTTAGGATTGTTTTTTTTAATTTTATTAAAAGATTTTAATCTTGTTCTAACCGTCGTTTCTGCTTTTTCTCTTATAGAACATGTATTTAAGAGAATCAAATCCGATTCCAATAGATTTCTTGTAGTCTGATATCCATGTTTATCTAAAATAGAGGCAACAATTTCACTGTCAGAAAAGTTCATTTGGCAACCATAACTTTCTAAATAAAGCTTTTTTATATTATTTACTTTACTTTTTTTGATTGTTGGTTTCCCCTGTCTTTCTTCAACTATAATTTTATCCATAATATTTACAAAGGTAATTCAAATCTGTTAACTGCCATAATGACAGTGTTAAATATTATTAATTTTTTTAGTTTTAATAAAAAATAATGTAAATGATTTCATTAACTGTATTGCCGAATAAACGATATTTTTCTTTCTTTGCATTCCTTTAATGATTGTAAAATTGATTTTTAAATGAGTAATCTTGTAATAGTAGAGTCCCCAGCAAAAGCAAAAACCATAGAGGGTTTTTTAGGCAGTGAATTTGTAGTTAAATCATGTTATGGTCATATAAGAGAGCTCCCTAGAAAAGGCGACCCGATAGACATAGAAAATAATTTTAATCCAACTTATGTTGTCCCACAAGACAAGAAAAAAGTGGTTAATGAATTAAAAAGTATTGCTAAAAAATGTAAAACGGTATGGTTAGCAACTGATGAAGATAGAGAAGGAGAAGCCATTTCTTGGCACTTATTACATGCGTTAAATTTAGATGTCTCTGGAACAAAAAGAATAACGTTTAATGAAATTACTAAGAAAGCAGTTTTAAAAGCAGTTAATTCCCCAAGATCTATTAATGACAATCTTGTTAATTCTCAACAAGCACGCCGAATTTTAGACAGAATCGTTGGTTTCGAGCTTTCACCCGTTCTTTGGCGAAAAGTTAGACCAAGTCTATCAGCCGGAAGAGTGCAGTCTGTAACTGTTAAATTAATAGTAGAAAGAGAAAATAAAATTCAGAATCACCAACCTGTAGAAACATACAAAGTAGTTGGTAGTTTCAGTTCAAAAGGAATTAATTTTAAAGCGGAGTTAGTATCTAATTTTTCAGCATATGCTGATGCAAAAGACTTTCTAGAATTAGCAAAAGGCAAGCAGTTTTTTGTAAAGAAAATTACTCAGAAACCTGGTAAAAGAACCCCTTCTGCTCCATTTATCACTTCAACTTTACAGCAGGAAGCTAGTAGAGTTTTAGGTTTTAATGTTTCAAGAACAATGTCTGTTGCCCAAAGACTTTACGAATCTGGAAGAATTACTTATATGAGAACAGATTCTGTTAGTCTATCTATGGATGCAATGGGCGCCATACAAAAACAAATTGAAAAAGATTATGGATCTCATTATTGTAATCCTAGAAAGTATCAAAACAAAAATAAATCAGCTCAAGAAGCTCACGAAGCAATACGACCAACCAATTTCGCCATAAGTTCATTGAATGATTCTTCTCCTGAAGATAAACTATATTCATTAATATGGAGAAAAACCATGGCATCTCAAATGAGTGATGCTGAGATTGAGAGAACAACTATCGAAATTGGACATGAAAAACAAAAACAAAATTTTAATACTGTTGGAGAAGTAGTTAAATTCGATGGTTTTTTAAAAGTATATAATAGTGCATCTTCTGATAGTAAAAATGAACAATTACCAGATGTTTCTATCGATGAAAAATTAATTTGCAATGAGATTTCAGCAACTCAAAAATTCTCTAGACCTTCTGCAAGATATACGGAAGCTTCATTGGTTAAAAAACTGGAAGAATTAGGTATTGGTAGACCTTCTACCTATGCACCAACTATTAAAACTATTCAGGACAGAGGATATGTAGAAAATAAAGATCTAGAGGGTAAATCAAGATCTATTACTCAGCTTATTCTAATTGAAAACGAATTGAAAGAAGTTAGTTTAAACGAGAATTTTGGAGCTGATAGAAAAAAATTATTTCCAACAACTACTGGAGAAGTTGTCAACGAGTTTTTAAATCAACATTTTAAAGATATAATGGATTATAATTTCACTGCTGAGGTAGAAAAAGAATTAGATTCCATTGCTAAAGGTGAATTACAATGGACAGAAATGTTATCTAATTTTTATTCACCATTTCATAAAAATATTCTTCACACCCAAGAAAATGCTGAAAGAGCTAATGGTGAAAGATTACTGGGAAACGATCCTGAATCTGGCGAGCCAGTTTTTGTAAAGTTAGGGAAATATGGCCCAATTGCTCAAATTGGTGACACTGCAGATGAAACCAAAAAACCAAAGTTTGCTAGTTTAAAAGCTGATCAGCACATTAAAACCATTTCTTTGGAGGATGCTTTGAAATTATTTAACTATCCTAAAAACTTAGGCATTCATGAAAATTTAGAAGTAATTATTAAAGTTGGGAGGTTTGGTCCCTATATTCAATTTGGAACTGAAAATGTTTCCATCCCAAAAGGAACAGAGCCTGAAGAGGTTCTTTTAAAAGATGCTATTGACTTAATTGGCGATAAAAGAAAGGCAAATGCACCTGTTGCAGAGTATGAAGATTTACCTGTTTCTAAAGGAAAGGGGAGGTTTGGTCCGTTCATAAAATGGAATGATTTATTTATAAATGTGAATAAAAAGTATGATTTTGATAACCTTTCTTATGAAGATATTGTGGAGCTAATAGAGGATAAAAAGAGAAAGGAAAGTGAAAAAATGATTCACAATTGGGATGAAGAAGGTATCTCAGTTCAGAAAGGTAGATGGGGTAAGTTCTTCGTCATTTCTGGCAAAAAGAAAAAGCAGTTAGCTCCGTCTAAAGATCCAGCTAAAATGACACTAGAAGAGGCTAAAACCTTTTTAAAAGCCAAATAAATGGATCTTGGAATTTATTTTAAACCAATTGAAAAAATAAAGTTTACTAAAAAAACTATTGGTTCAGTTGTTGATTCCTTTACAACTCATTTTCCCGACTGGGAATCATCTGATATTGTTTTTTTTTCCGTTCATGAAAGTAGAGGGTCTTCTTCAATTAATGATAATGATATAGACCATTTATCAATTAGAAAAAATCTTTATAATTTCAAGTGGGAAGGAAATTTGAAAATTACCGACCTTGGGATTTTACAAGCAGGTGCTCAAATAAAAGATACTTACTCAGCATTATCAGAAATCACTTATGAGATTCAAAAAAAAGGCAAATTATTAATTATTTTAGGAGGTTCTCAGGACTTAACATATGCGAATTATCAAGGATATGAAAAATTAGAACAACCTATTAATTTAACATGTGTTGATCAAAGTTTCGATGTTATTTTGGACGAAGAAAATCAAATTTCATCTGATAATTTCATTAATCACTTGCTCTTACATAAACCTAATATATTATTTAATTTTTCAATTTTAGGATGTCAGCAGTATTATGTTGGTTCCGATGATATAAGATTTTTTGATGACCTATATTTTGATTATTTAAGATTGGGAGAGTTACAAAAAGAATTGTCTAAATCAGAACCTATTTTACGAAATACCGATTTGTTAAGTGTTGACTTGTCTTCTATCAGATATTCTGATTTTAAAGGGTCATTAAAAAATAGTCCTAATGGATTATTTGCTAATGAAATTTGTCAAATAATGAAATATGCTGGTATAAGTGATAAAATTTCTAGTGTTGGCTTTTACAATTTAAAATCTGAGAACTTAAGAGATGTTGACAGTGAGTTGGTAGCTCAGTTAGTGTTTTTTGTTATTTTAGGATTTTCTTTAAGGCAACACGATTATCCTCTTGGAAATAAAAAAGATTTAATTAAATATTCTGTTTACAACGAAGATGCTAGCCAAAATCTTGTTTTTCTTAAAAGTTCCAAATCCGAAAGATGGTGGTTAGAAGTCCCTTATCCCCCCAGTAAAGACTTTAAATTCGAGCGTCATCATTTAATACCTTGTAACCATGAAGATTATGAAATTGCTCAAAAAGGTGTTATTCCAGATTTGTGGTGGAAGACCTACAGGAAGTTAAATTAGTTTTAATTTTTATATCTTTACGACCTATATTTTTATATTTTTGCTGATTACGTTATTAATAAAAATATAGTTTTAAACATATAATTAACTGATATACAGTTTAATAAATGAAAAAATTTATAATATATTTTACCATTATTATAGCTGCTGTGAATATAAATGCACAGCAAGATTATCAAATCACACACTATATGTTTGATAATTTGTCCTTTAATCCTGGTTATGCAGGTATGAATAAAAATATTTCTGCTACTATGATTGGAAGGCAACAATGGTCAGGTTTTGCTGGTAGTCCCACAACAGCATTAATAAATATTCACGCTCCTGTAAGTATTTTAAGGGGAGGTTTAGGTATAACATATGTTTCTGATCAACTTGGGTTTGAGAAAAATAGCGTGGCAAGATTAAATTATTCTTACCATTTAGGTATTGGGGCTGGACAACTTGGTATAGGTGTTAGTGCAGGTATTATCCAAAAGAGTATAGCTGCTCAATGGAAAACACCATCTGGTAATCCGTGGTCACAAGATAATTCTATTAAAGGCGAAAATATGTCTGGAACTGTTCCAGATATTAATATTGGATTATTTTATAAAACAAGAGATTTATATTTTGGTTTCTCAACCACTCATTTGGGAGGTTTTAATATGGAGAATTTAAATATTCAAAATGTTCATCATTATTGGGTAACTGCTGGTTATGATTATGAATTAAATGCAGATTTAAAATTAAGACCTAGTTTACTTATAAAATCTGATGCTTCTTCATCAATAATGGATATCAACATAAATGCCTTATTTAAAAACATGGTTTGGGGTGGATTAACTTACAGGTTTGGTGATGAAATTGCTCCAATGCTTGGTTATCAACACCCATTTACAGACGGAAGTATATTGAGAGTGGGTTATGCTTACGGTATTACAACCAGTGTAATTGGTAATTACAGCAATGGTTCTCATGATATAATGTTAAATTATTCCTTTAAATTAACCAAACCTGCTCCTGTTGAAAAATCTAAAAACCCAAGATTTTTATAAATAAATGAAACTATTTAAATCAAATATCGTTACAAGAGTTCCATCGGATAATATTTTGGAAAGAACAAAGATAAAAAGCTTTAGTATGAAAAAATTATTATACTTCACCATTGTCGTATCACTAACCTTTAGTTGTACAACACAATCCAGCCATGGTCATTTAATTGGCGCAATGGGTAGACCAGTTTGGTATACAACTGATCCTTATGGGATGTTATACATTCCTGCAGGTGCATTTAATATGGGACAAAGTGACCAAGATGTTCCTTTGACTCACTACAATGAAACTAAGACAGTTTCTGTTGCTGCCTTTTACATGGATCAAACTGAAGTTACTAATAACGAATATCGTCAATTTGTAAATTGGGTTAAGGATTCCATAGCTATGAGAATACTAGGCGAAGAATTTCCCGAAGATTTTTTAATTCCTACTTATGATGATGAATTGGAAGAAAAAGACCAAACTGATTGGCAATTAAATTGGAACGCTAAATTTAATTATATTTCTTACAATCCATCCAAGGGAGACAATTCTGAATATGCTCCTTTATTAGCCCAAATGTTTTTAGGTGAAAGCGAGCGTTTTTATCAAAGAAAAGAAATTGATACTCGAAAATTGATGTTCGAGTACTATTGGGTAGATTTACAAGAAGCTGCTAAGAAAGGAAGACCTTTTATTGATCGTATTAGTAACTCTGAAGAAGAACAATCTGATGAACATAGGGAAAAAATGAAAAACCCAGGGTTTCAATTCCCATTAGATCCAGATACAGAAAATCACCCAGGTAAAGATTTAGATTTAGGGGTTAGAAATTCTAAAGGGCAAAACAACGCAATTAGAGGTCATAAAGACCGTAAAAGATTTATTATTAAGGAAGTAATAAATGTTTACCCTGATACATTATGTTGGATTCATGACTTTACTTACGCTAATAATGAATATATGACTAATATGTATTTTTGGCATCCAGCTTATGATGAATACCCTGTTGTGGGAGTAACATGGCAGCAGTGTAATGCTTTTAATGTTTGGAGAACTCAATTATTAAATTCATGGAGAAAATCAAACTATGAAGCATTTGTACAGGACTTTAGGCTTCCAAGTGAAACAGAATGGGAATATTCTGCCAGAGGGGGTTTAGATAACAATCCTTACCCATGGGGCGGACCTTACATAAGAAATTCTAGAGGTTGTTTCTTAGGTAATTTCAAACCATTAAGAGGAAGGTACATGGAAGACGGTGGTTTCAAAACTGTTAAAGCCAGTTCGTACCATCCAAACGATTTTGGATTATACTGTATGGCTGGAAACGTTGCTGAGTGGTGTAGAACTGCTTATGACGAGTCTGCTTATGAATACGGTCACGATATGAATACAGAATATATATACCATGCCTTAGATCATGATCCACCATCTATGAAAAGAAAAGTTATAAGAGGTGGCTCTTGGAAAGATATTGGTTATTATTTACAATGTGGAACTAGAACTTTTGAGTATCAAGACACCGCTAAAAGTTATATCGGCTTCAGAAGTGTTATGAATTACTTAGGAAGAGGTGGTCCAAATAAAGAAGGTGATTTTTAAAAATAGTTTAAAAAACAACTTTAATATTTCAAGTTTATTATATTTATAACATTAATACAAAACAAAATAAAAACAATAAAAATTTAAAATTATGAGTTCAGGAGATAGTTTTTTTGAGAGTAAGAAGTTCAAAACAATAATGAAATACGTGTACGGCTATGGTGGTGCAATTGTAATTATTGGAGCAATGTTTAAGATACAACATTGGCCTGGGGCAACAATTATGTTAATTGGTGGTTTGGGAATTGAAGCTGTTATTTTTATGTTATCTGCTCATGAGCCATTACATGAAGAATTAGATTGGACTATTGCATACCCTGAATTAGCTTTAGGCCATGGTGATGACAGCGAAAACGTTTCAACTGCAGAACTTCCTGATAAGAGTGATGATTCTGTTGTTGAACAGCTAGATAATATGTTAGCAAAAGCTAAAATAGAACCAGAATTAATTGAAAGTCTAGGATCTGGGATGAGAAATTTAAGTGAGAATGCCAACAAACTTGGTGATATTAGTTCTGCATCAGATGCAACGAATGAATATGTCGAAAATTTAAAAGGAGCTACAGAAAAAGTTGGAGAGTTAAGTAGTGCTTATTCTAAAGCAGCTAATTCAATAGAAGAAGTTACAAGTATGTCTACCGGAGATTCAAACTTTGGTGAACAATTAGATAAAGTTTCTAGTAATTTATCCCAACTAAACAACTTGTATGAAATGCAGTTAGAGGGAGTTTCATCTCTTTCAAAAGCTAGTGAAGATATGTCATCTGGAATAACAAGTATTGTTAATAATTTACAATCATCTGTTGAAGATACTCAAAAATACAAAGATACAATGTCAGATTTAACTTCAAATCTTGCAGCTTTGAATTCTGTTTATGGAAACATGCTTTCAGCAATGAATGTAAACAAATAATTATTTAATAATCATTAAAAATAAATTTTGAATTATGGGTGGAGGTAAGGAAACGCCAAGACAAAAAATGGTTGGTTTAATGTACTTAGTACTTATGGCTTTATTAGCTATGAACGTATCTAAGGAAATTATTAATGCATTTGTAACGTTAAATAATAAGTTAGAGAGTAGTATTGAACAAGTTGAATCTTTTAACACCAATCTTTCTGGTGAATTTGCTACTAAATTAGCGACCTTAAAAGCAACAGGAGCTCCGCCAGACGAATTGGCTAGGGTAGAGTTTCATAAGAACACCAACGATTCTATTGTCCTGCTAACAAGAAATGCTTGTAATGATTTAGTTAAAAGAAATTTATTTTTATTAATATCTGCTGCTGCTACCGATACTAAGTTTGAAGAGTTTGATAATATTGAAAATGCAATTGTTAATGATGATGCTGACGCAAAAACGAAATTAAAAACCTTAGTTGATAAGGTAAATAATTTGGGAATCATTGCTGTTGATGAACATCACGAGCTTCACGGAGCTGAAACTGATCATGATGAATATCACAATCCACTATTCCACATTGACAAAGAAGGATATATTCACATTAGAGATTTATCAAACTATACTAAAAAAGATGATTACGATACACCTACTAGATTACTAGCTGGAGTAAGTTTTGAGGAAATTGCTCCTGAAGGTCTTCATCTTATGGAAAAACTTGTACATTATAGAAACGATTTAATTGCCTTAATCGCTAATCATCCAAGTGACACTCTTGAAGATGGTATGGTATATCAATATAAATTCGATACTTCATTAATTAAAGACCCAGATTTTTTAAATAGTGAATCTGACAGAAAAGCCTTCGAAAAAGTGGTAGATTCAATTATTGCTTTCGAAATTGATGAACATAAATTAGATCCAGCTGATGCTGAGGCGGTTAGAAATATTTATGTAAGAATGACAATACCTAAAAAAGTTTTAAATCACGGAGAAGAATATCCGTGGATTTTTGGTCAATTTGATCATGCTCCTATTGTTGCTGCATCTGCAGTTATGACATCTGTAAGATCAGATATATTATCTGTTCAAACACTTGCATCACAACTGGTTTCATCAAGAGTTAAAGTTCAAGCATTTAATTTCAATAAAATTGAGCCTTTAGCTTTTTCATCAACCTCTTACATTAATAAAGGTGATTCTTTAGGACTTAAAGTAATGATTGCTGCATACGATTCCAGCGAAGCAATGGAATTAAGGTATTGGGTAGATGATACTGCTCAAATTAGCAAACCTCACTCTGCACGTAAACTTGATGATATGAAAACTTTTAATGGTAGAGCAGGACAAGATGTTAGAATGTCTGGTTCTGTTGGTGATCATATGTTAGTTGGAGAAATTGCTGTCAAAGAAAAAGGAGTTAAGAAATGGAAGCCTTGGAGATTTAATTATGCAGTAGGCGCACCCAACGCAGCTATAGCTGCTGCTGATTTACAGGTGTTATATTTAAATTGGAATAATAGAATCAAAGTTTCCGCATCTGGTTACAAACCTGAGACTGTTAAACTTTCTGGAAAGGGTGGTGTCTCAATAAAAGGCCCAGATAGTAAAGGGTTTTATACTGCCAATGTTACAAGTGCAAGATCTAAGAAAGTAAATCTTGTAGTTTCAGCAAGAGATGATAATGGAAAAAATGTAGAATTATGTAATGAAGAATTTAGGGTATTCCCTCTACCAAAACCAATAGCCTTTTTTGCTAAAAAAACAGGTGGAAAACTTGATAAAGTTGTAGCTGCTAGTTACTCTACACTTTCTGCAAAACTTGGAGATAGCCCACTTAATGTTCCTTACAAAGTTGTGGGATTTGCTATGTTCACCACTAAGAATGGTCAACCTATCACATATACTTCAAAAAGTAATAGACTTACACCAGATATGAAAGCTGCTATTAAAAAAATCCCTAAAAGAGGGGCTTTAACTTTCAGTTCTATCAAAGTAAAAGGTCCTAGCGGAAGTCCTTTTGTTCTTGATGGTGGTGCAATCTTTAAATTAATGTAATTATGAAAAAGATATTATACATATTAAGTTTAAATCTGATATTTAGTTCAATTGTAGCTCAACTTCCAGGTTCGGGTATTAGTTTAGAATCTAACGTCCTTGATGGAGTTTATATTCAAGAGCATATTCCTACAAAACGTGTAGTATCTTATACACATTTAAGAGAAGCAGATGTTATGTGGGCAAAAAGAGTTTGGAGAGTTATTGATTTAAAAGAAAAAATGAATCACAAACTTTATTATCCATTAACACCCCAAAATGATAGGATTTCTCTTTTTGATGTAATTAAATATGGCGCTTTAACTGAAGGTTCTCTTACTGTATATTCTTTGAAAGGATTAGAACTTGATGATAAGTTTAGGTTTCCTGTTAAACCTCAAAATGGAAATATTAATGATGCAGAGTTTAAGAAGGAACTTGAAGGATATTTTGGTGTACTTAAACAAAACCCAGTTCTTGTTTTTAATGAGGAGACACAAGAAGAAGAAGAAGTTTTAGATGAATTTGATAACCCTGTTACTAAAGATACAACAGTGTTTTATGCAAGTAATGAAATTGTACAATATCATTTAAAAGAAGATTGGTTTTTTGATAAACAAAGATCAGTACTAGATGTAAGAATAATAGGTATTTCACCAGTTATTATCGCACGGGATCCTGTTTCGGATGCAATTGTAGGTCTACAAAATCTTTTTTGGTTATACTTCCCGGAGTGTAGGTACGTATTTCAAAACTTTTTTGTTTTTAATGATGCCAATGACTCCCAAAGAATGAGTTTTGACGACTTGTTTTGGAAAAGAGAATTTTCATCTTACATTAAGAAAGAAAGTAATGTTTTTGATAGAGAAATTTCTCCTAACTGGGACGGGTTAGATGCACTTTTAGAATCTGAAAGAATAAGAACAGAAATGTTCACCTTTGAGCATGATCTATGGCATTTCTAAAATTTAATTTTTTTAATAAATTTGAGCCCTTTAATAAAGGGCTTTTTTTTTATGCTTAATTTAACAAATATCACAGTCAGTTTTGGTGGGAGAGATTTATATAGAAATATTTCTTTTCAGATTAATCCCAAAGATAAAATTGGAGTTGTCGGTAAAAATGGTGCTGGAAAATCCACCATGCTTAAATTAATTACTGGGGAGCAAAAAGCTAATTCTGGAACTATTAACACAACCAATTCTTTAACAATTGGCTATCTCCCACAGGAGATAAATGTTAACTCTAATGAGGAAATTTTAAACGAAGTACTTCAGGCCAACAAGAAATTACTAGGAATTAACCTTAGGTTAGACCAAATCAATAAAGAAATTACTACTAGGACAGATTATGAGTCAGATAGCTATATGAAGCTGCTTAATGAACTTTCAGACCTTAATGAACAACTAATACATTTAGATGGTGATAATCAGTTAAAAGACGCTGAATTGCTACTTAAGGGTCTGGGTTTTGAACAAGAAGAATTAACAAAGCCTTATTCTAGTTTTTCTGGTGGTTGGAAAATGAGAGTAGAATTGGCAAAATTATTAATTCAAAAACCGTCTGTTGTATTATTAGATGAGCCTACTAACCATTTAGATATAGAATCTATTCAGTGGTTAGAACAATATTTAAAAAATTATGCTGGTATAATACTTTTAATTTCTCACGACAGAAAATTCCTAGATAATATTACCAATAGGACTATTGAACTAGCCAATGCTAAGCTGTATGATTATAAGTGTAATTATTCTAAGTATTTAACTCTTAGAGAGGAGGAAATTCTTACTCAGATAGCTGCAAAAAAGAATCAGGAAAAAATGGTGAAGCATACTCAAGAATTGATTAATAAATTTAGAGCTAAAAAAAATAAAGCATCCTTTGCCCAATCTCTCATTAAAAAGTTAGATAAGTTAGAAGATATTGAAATAGATCAATTAGAAAAAGATAGAATACAATTTAAATTTCCAGAACCTTCTCACTCAGGTAAAGAGACTTTAAAAATATCTAACCTTCAGAAAAGTTATGGCGATAAGCAAATTTTTAGAAAGGTAAATTTATCTGTGGCTAGAGGAGAGAAAATTGCTCTTATTGGAAAGAATGGAATGGGAAAATCTACTTTTATTAAAAGTATAGTTAAGGATATTGATTTTAGTGGAAATATAGAGTGGGGTCATCAAGTAATGATGGGTTATTTTGCACAGGATGAGGCCCATAAACTGGACGTTAAAAAAACTGTTTTTGAAACTATTGACGATGTTGCTGTTGGGGAAGTAAGAAAGCAAATAAGACCAATACTAGGGTCATTTTTATTTTCTGGAGAAGATATAGATAAAAAAGTCCAAGTATTATCGGGTGGTGAAAAAACAAGGTTGTCGTTATGTAAGCTTTTATTGCAGCCTAATAATTTTTTAATATTAGATGAGCCAACAAATCATTTGGATATGGCCTCCAAAGAAATATTAAAAGATGCTTTAAATAGTTATCCTGGAACGTTACTACTAGTCTCTCACGACAGAGAATTTTTAGATGGTTTAACTGATAGAGTTTATTTCATTAAAGATAAAACTATAAAAGTTTATCATGAGCCTGTAACTCAGTTCATCGAAAGCTATTATGGAGATTTAGAAACCAAAAAAGAACCCAAAAAAATAGAGATTAAAACAACCAAGAACAAAAAGGTTCAAAATCAGCAAAAGTCATTAGAAAGAAAAATCACTAAGTTGGAAGAAAGACAAACCAGTTTAGAGTTTGAGCTTTACGAAACTAGCGACGCTGAAAAGTTGAAGGAGCTACAGAACGAAATTATTCAAATAAAAACTGAAATAGAAAAAAGCTTTGAGTTACTGATGTCCTTTGGTAACTAATTCTCCTTTTTTAAAATACTGTACCATACTATCTTTCCCTTGAGTATCATAAAAAAGTGCCTTTCCATCAATAAAATTGTATTGAAATTCTACCAAAGAAATTTTGGATGAATCCTCTCTATATCTTAGCATATCTCCATGGAGTTTACCATTTAAAAACTCTTTGGTTAGTTTAATTTTTCCACTTTTATATTTTTCATAACATCTTCCGCTGAAGGGGAGGGTCCTATCTTTTATATAAAAGTGATTATATAGTTCATCATAAATTAAATCGTCACAATGACAATTCTTAGAAATGGTAGACGATTTATAACTATTATTTCCTGGGTTTTTGCAATTAACCATCCACTGAAATAAGGAGAAAGTGATAAACATTAAACTAATTTTTTTGAAGTAAGTCATTATATTTTAGCAATAGTTTTAAAGTATTTGAAAATACTTTTTTTGTAAGGTGGATATACCAGTTTTAATAGGTTGCCAAAGTTCTTTTTTACTACTCCTTTTAAGTTAGAAAAATCGTCAAAACTATGCTTACCTCCAGATTTTCCAATGCCACTATTATTAACTCCGCCAAAAGGTAAGTTGGGGTTTACCGGGGTTAGCATCAATTCATTAATACCGACACCTCCAGAAACAGTGTTTTCTAGAAAGTATTGAATATTTTTTTTCTTGCTACTCATTATATAAATAGCTAATGGTGATGGCATTTTTTGAAGTAGTTGAATAACATCACTATTCTTTTCAAATGTAATTATGGGTAGTATGGGTCCAAATATTTCTTCTTGCATTATTAACATATCTGCACTTACGTTAGTAAGTAAGGTGGGCTCCATAAATTTTCCTTCTTTTTTATAATGACCTCCAAATTCTATTTTTGCACCTTTTTTGATTGCATCTTGTAATAGTGTTTCAATTCTATTAAAGTTTTTATTGTCTACAATTCTACCATATTCTGCTGCTTTATCTAATTCGTTATTTTCTGAATTATAAAATTTATTTACAGAGTTTTTAAAATTTGAAATAAATGTTTCTAATTCTTTTTCTTGTAGCAATATATAATCTGGAGCAATACAGGTTTGGCCACAATTAAGGGTTTTTCCCCATGCTATTTTTTCGGTTATTTCTTTAGTACTGCCAGTGCCGTCAACAATTACGGGAGATTTTCCACCTAATTCTAGGGTAATACCTGATAAGTTTTTAGCAGCAGCTTCCATTACAATTTTACCTACGTTGGGACTACCAGTAAAGTGAATGTGATTAAAAGGTAATTTTAATAATTCAGTAGACTCTTCCACAGCACCTTCAATTACAGCAACCTCATGCTCTTCAAAAATCGTCTGTATCATATTAGCTATCACTTTAGAAGTGTATGACGAAATCTCAGAGGGTTTAAGAATAACAGCATTACCGGCTGCAATGGCATATATAAGCGGGTAAATGGTTAAGAATATGGGATAATTCCATGGAGAAATTAAAAGTATGTTTCCTTTGGATTCGTACTTCACATAAGATGACATACCTATCATGGTAATGGGAGAGGGTACATGTTCATCTTTCATCCAGTCCTTTAAATTTTTAAGAACATGTTTGGTGTTGAGTAGGATTGGTGTTATTTCTGTGGTAATTACTTCTTCGTTGGGTTTTCGTAAATCTTTGTATAGGGCATCAGCAATTATTTGGTGGTTTCCTTCGCTTAGTACAAAATTTTGAAGTCGTTTTATTTTTTCTATTCGCTCTTTATAAGTGGAGTTTCTTAACCTTATTATGTTACTTGGCTCAGATTGAAGCTCAAATATTCTTTGTATTTCTGATTTACTAGTCATTAGTTTTTAGTGTATGGAATTTTAGTCCACGGCTTATAAATTGCCCCTCTTATTCTATCGTCTTTTGTATAGCCATATTCACCATCAAATACCCAAAACATTTGAGTCATAATAGTACCTACAAAACCTCGTTTAGTATCTATCCAAAAATGAGTTCCTTCATACCCGCCACCTATCCAAAGACCTTTGTCACCTCTTCCTTTTTCTAGGTAGGGTTCTTTACTCACCCAAAGATTGTAGCCATTATGACCATAAGAATTATCTTTTTGGGTGTGGGGAGCAGTAAGATCGTCAATGGTACTTTCTTCTAAAAATCTATAGCCGTTAAGAGTTCCTTTGTTAAGTAACATTCTTAAAAAATCAGCATAGCCGTTGGCGGTGGCGATCATGCCTTCTCCACCTAGATAAAGTTGGTGTTCTGGTCGATAATCTGGCACGTTTTGACCAAAAATATCCAATTCTCCTTCATCCGCAATTCTTAGTATAGAGTCTTTTCCAGAAAACCTTGGTAGCATATTGGCTCCGTCTGGTAAATCGTAAGCCAAACCTTTAATTTTCATGGGGTCGGTAATTCTTTCCTTAACCAGTTGAGCCAAGGTTTTCCCTGTTGCTCGTTCACACAACAAACCTAAAACTGTGGTATTCATTCCATAATAGTAGTATGATCCAGGGTTTTGAACTAGTGGGAGTTTGGCCATTTTATTAATGAGGTCTTGACTGTTTTCAGCCATAGCTAAATTTTCATTGGCAATTACAGAATCTATACAATTAATATTGGTAGTAGAATAGTAAAATCCAGCTTGATGATTAAGAAGATGAACAATGGTCATTACAGAATCGTTTTCTACATATTTTACTGGACATGGTTCTTCCCTTAAAGAGTCTTCTTCATACCAGTTTACAGCTGCTATTGGAGTGCTGTCTTGACTTACCGCTACTTTTAAATTGGTGAACTCAGAAATGTATTTTGTTACCGAATCGTCTAAAGAAATAATACCATCTTCCATTAAGTCCAGTGCTAGGCAAATGGTTACTATTTTACTCATAGACCATATTCTAATCCAAGTATCTCCGTTAATATTTTCATTAGCTAACAGCCTTTCGTTTTTGGCTAAGTTTTCATAGGCAACTGTACCGTTAGAATCTTCTAATCTGGTATAAATAAAAGGATAAATTTCTCTGTCAATAAAAGTTTGGGTAATACTATCTATTTGGCTTTTATTATTAATTTCTAAATAGGAAACTAAGCCTGATTTTTTATCATTACAACCTATTAGAATGATTAAAATAAAAGTAAAATAAAAGATTATTTTTTTCATAATTTCTAAGGCTTTGGATAGCTTAATTTAAATACATCGAATGATGCAAAGTTAATGCTTTTTTTACCGTTACTAGTGGCATATAATCCAATGTGTGTTCCAGTATAACCATCGGAAAGCAATAGGTTACTATTAGCAGTTTCAAATAAATCCCACAAGTCGTTGGATTGGTAGCGGTAGTAAAAGTGGTATTTATTTTCTTTCAGTATTACTTTAAGTTCTATATAGCTTTTGTACTTCTTACCCATTACCAAGTCTTTTTGTAGTATGCTGCTCTTCTTTTTATCATTTATTACTAAGCGAAGAACATTTTCATTGTCTTCATGCCTCACATCAAACAATAAATAGTTATCATCTTTTTGAATAAGGCAAAGACCAGCTTCTTCACCATTTATTGTAGGTTTAAATTGCATGGTGGTAGAAGTTTCAAAATGGGTTTCTTTTTGCTTAACTCCTATAAAATTATAGGCTGTTCTCTCTTGTATGGTTGGTTCTTTACAGTACATGGTAAGATAGCCTGAGTTGGTAGTTAAGTCATAGCTATTGTCAAGTGGAACTCTTCTATGAGTCCAATTTTTGGTTAAGTAGTTTTCTTGAAACTCGTATTCTCTTTGTGTTGGAACATAGTTAGAATCTTTAATGGGAAGAAAGTAAGAATAACTTTTTTCTATTTTACCAGTGGAGGGATTGCAAACAGGCCAATTGTATTTAATTTCTTTCCACCAGTAGGGTTCTTTTTCCCAGCTAATAGGAAGGATTAAGGTTTCTCTACCCATGTTAGAAGCTCTATTTACTTCGTTTCTTATTCCTAAACAAACCATTTTCCATTCACCATTAGGAAGTTCAACCATATCTGCATGGCCAGTGCTGTTAATCCAATAATCGTAACTAAGGTGGCGGGAAGAAAGTATGGGATTTCTATCGTTTGCATCATAAGGGCCGGTAATATTTTTACTGGCGGCTATCATCACAGCGTGGTTAAATCCTGTTCCTCCTTCAGCAATTAGTAAATAATACCAACCGTCTTTTTTATAAACATGTGGTCCTTCTGCCCAAGTTCCTTGGCAGGCACCTCTCCATAAAAAGTATCTTTCTCCACTTAGTTGAAAAGTGGTAGTGTCTAATTCCTGCATCCATATTTCTCCTTCACCAGAAAAATTTGGATTTTTGGGTGAGTGAGTTCCCGTAAAATAAATTTTGCCATCATCATCAAAGAAAATATCGGGATCAATTCCCGGTGCTCCTTCCACAATTATTGGGTTGGACCAAGGCCCTTTAGGGTTGGTGGCGGTAATAATGAAGTTGATCATTTGTGCAGGTTCGTCTTTTTTAGGCTGATATACGTTGGTGGTAATTATATAAAATTTCCCGTTTTGGTAGCGAATGGTAGGGGCGTGAATTCCTCCGTTTGACTGTACATCAACCAAATTCATTCTTCCAGTACATTGTTCTTTTTGGTGCAAGCCGTGACCTATTAAAGTCCAGTTGACTAAGTCTTTACTATGGTGAATGGGAAGCCCTGGAAAATACTCAAATGAAGAGTTGACAATGTAGTAATCTTCTCCCACTCTACAGATGGAGGGGTCTGGATATCCTCCTCTTATAATAGGATTAGAAAACATGGGAATTTGAGCAATAAGATTTAGTGAACTTAAGGTTAAAAGGCCTCCGATATATAGTATTTTAACTTTGGTTTTCATTATAAAGTATTAAATTTAACTAATTCTTTTTGGTTTATAATGCGATGTAGAATTCAATATTATTTAATAGCTATTTTTTCTTTAGCCTTCATTTTTTCTTGCGATAAAAAGGAGAATCCTATAGACAATGAAACGGATGTCTACCAGCAATATGGAACGCCTTTAGCTAATATTCCTGAAAATGAAGAATTGGTGATGTACGAAGTTAATCTAAGAGCTTTTAGTAGTGGTGGCGATTTACAAGGGGTTCAAAATAGACTAGATAATATTGCAGAGCTAGGTGTAAATATTATTTGGCTCATGCCCATCCAGACCAATGGTGGCCCCATTAATTCTCCTTATGCTATTTCCGATTATTATTCGGTGGATGAGGAGTATGGAACTTTAGAGGCTTTAAGAACTTTTATAGCTGAGGCGCATAATAGAAATATGCTGGTCATCTTGGATTGGGTAGCCAATCACACTGCTTGGGATCATACTTGGATGGCAGATAGCAGTTGGTATACTCAAGATTTAAATGGTAATATTATTCACCCATCTGGAACCAACTGGACAGATGTAGCTGATCTTAATTTTGATAATGAAGACATGGCCAATCAGATGATAGATGCCATGAAATATTGGGTGCTGGAAGCCAATGCTGATGGGTACAGGTGTGATGCTGCCGATTATGTGCCTTTTGAATTTTGGAAAAGGGCTATTGATAGTTTAAGAGCCATTCCTAATAGAGAATTGGTTCTATTTGCAGAAGGAGCCAGAAACGATCATTTTGAAGCTGGTTTTGATTTGAATTTTGATTGGAGTTTTTATAATAGAACGGTAGATATATTTGCTAGTGGTACCAATGCCAGTTATTTGGGAAATCAACATAATATAACTTACAGTGCTGTCCCTGAAGGGAAAGAAAAAGTAAGATTTACTACTAATCATGACCAGTGTGCTTGGGATGGAACGGCTATTGATATTTATGGCGGAATAGATGCGTCTTTAGCTGCTTTTGCAGCCACACTTTTTTATCCTGGTGTTCCACTAATATATACTGGGCAAGAAATAGGGTGGAACATTCAAATTCCATTTTTTTCTAATTCGTTAGTCAACTGGAATTATGGTGCAAGTACATTAGGTTTTTATAAAAATTTAATGAATGCCTATACTAATAATGATGAATTTAAAATCGGCAATTTGAATGATTTTTCGAGTAGTAATATTATTTGTATTAACAGAGAAATTAATGGTGAAAAATCTTGGTGTTTGATTAATACTAAAAATGCAGTTTCAAGTTTTGATTTGCCTTTAGAATTACAAAATTTTAGTGGTACTAATTTATTAGATTTTGGAAGTTTTTTAATAAGCGGAAATACTATTTCTTTAGCCGCTTTTGAAGTCTTGGTATTTAAATAATTTCTAAAATTATTATCATCAAAAATTATACGTTAATCCTTAATTTTTTAACGTTCGTCCGCTTTTTACAATTTTCTTTATAAAAAATGTAACGAAATTTATCTGTTAAGTGTATATTTATAGACTGGCTAGAACGTTAATTATGAGACTTTCAATTTTTCTTAAACCAATTCTGTTTCTCACACTGTTTTTAATCATTGATTATCAGGTAGTTGCTCAATCACCAGAGTCTATGAATTATCAAGCAGTAATAAGAGATGGTTCTGGTAATATACTTGCCAATCAAAGTGTTGGAATTAGAATAGATATTCTTCAAGGTAGTGCAACTGGGACAAGTGTCTATCAAGAAACTTTTGCTCCTACTACTAACGCCTATGGTTCTGTAGCTATTCAAATAGGAACGGGATCAGTTGTAAGTGGAACTTTCAGTACCATTGATTGGGGTTTTAATTCGTATTTTGTAGAAACAGCTGTAGATATAGATGGCACTGCAAACGGAACTTCTTATGTTGTTATTTCTACCACTCAATTGATGAGTGTTCCTTATGCACTGCATGCTAAAAGTAGTGATGCATGGTCAACGAATTCTAATCTTAATTTCACTAACAATAAAGTTTCTGTTGGAAATACATCCAGTTCTAACGTGACTTATCCATTAAGTGTGGTTTCTGTTCATGATGGTATTACATCTAGAGGAATAGATGTATTAAGAACAGATAATTCGGGCAATAATATTGGGGTGCCTATGTCTTTTAGTATGCTTAATAGTAATCAGGAACCTTTTGAATTTGGTAAGGTTTTAGGTAGAACAGAAAGCAACACAGCAGGTTCTGAAGTTGGAGGTTTAAGTTTTCATGTAGCAGACGGTACAGGAACCTGGGGACAAAACTACCAGCAAGAAAGAATGCGAATTGATAATGGAATGATTACGATAAAGTCTGAAAATACAATTAGTTCAGATGCTATTTTAAGACTACAAGGGACTAATTACAACGGTTCTTATTCGCAGTTGGTAGACTTAAAAAGTACTTTTGATGGACATATTACCTCTTCAAAATTCATAATTTCAACAAGAAATCAGGGAACGATGAATGATAATTTTGTAGTTAATTCATCTGGAAATGTTGGTATTGGTACTAATTCTCCAGATGTAAAGTTAGAGGTAAATGGAGATTTTAGAATTCCAATTGGAAACGCTATCAGATTAGCAGGTCAGAACAGTAGTCAAAATAATGCACACTATTCCTTACATGTACCTAATTTCTCTGGAGCTCCAATGAGAATTTCACTCCCTTATGATGGTAACACCAGCAAAAGACATTTACATGTCGGTTATTATTCAAATAACGACCCATTAGACACATGGAACTGGGCTTTGGACGTAAACCCAGCTGAAAAAATCACTACCATTGATAATGTGCTTAAATTAGAACCAACCTCCAATGTTCCCTCAAACCCAACCAAGGGATATATTTATATGGACAATAGTGATAATAAGTTAAAGTATTACAATGGTTCAAGTTGGGAAAGTATGCCGGGAAGTGCATCTTCATCTTCTGGTTCAAATTCCAACACTTTTAATTATTTATCAGACGGTTTTTAAAATTTTTATCATGAAAAAAATACTACTTTTTATATTTACTTTTTTTAGTTTATCTTACTTTTTTGGACAGGGAAATAACTTGCAGTTTAGTCAGGTTTTGAATTATTCTTATAATGAATCCTCTCCTCCGGTATTTAATATGGTGAGTCAAGGCACACTTACGGTACCTGCTAATAAAGTTTGGAAAATTACTTCTGCATCTTCATATGGAAGAAGAGCTTCAGACGGATATACTAATTACGTCAATGGTGGTTTATATATAGATAATATTGAAATAAATCCTTCAGCTCAAAATCACAGCTCAAATGTTCCATATTGGTTAAGTTCTGGAACATACACAGTATATTTATATACTTCTGAATCCAATTATCATATATATGGTACTCTCTCAATAGTCGAATTTAATATTGTACAGTAGTGAGAGCTTTTCACCACATATTATCTCTACTGTTTATCACCTTATTTTGTAGTATTTCTGCTTTTGCACAAGGTCAGGGAGCGCCAGAATCCATGAACTATCAAGCAGTTATTCGAGATGGTTCCGGAAATGTATTGGCCAGCCAAGCAGTAAGTCTTAGAATAAAAATTTTACAAGGCAGTGCTAGCGGAAGTCCTGTATATGTAGAAACTTTTGCTCCAACTACCAATGCATATGGTTCTATCGCTATTCAAATAGGAATCGGAACAGTAGTCAGTGGCACTTTCAATACCATAGATTGGGGAGCTAATTCACACTTTGTAGAAACAGCAGTGGATATATCTGGTGGAACTAATTATACAGTAATCTCCACTACACAATTGATGAGTGTTCCTTATGCATTATATGCGAAAAATGCTGGTAGTAGTCCCGCAGATAATGATTGGACAGAATCGGGTAGTAACGTTTACAGAAGCTCTGGAAATGTTGGTATTGGAACATCTTCACCAACATCACTTCTACAAATAAGTGATGGCAATGCTCAAGGACCCACTTTCAAGATAGATGGGTTGAGCCCTTCAATATTATTACAGGACAATAGTGGAGTTTCTAATA
>Ga0209603_1000064_pt1 | contig 128651 bp, 122 predicted proteins | sample COGITO_mtgs_1206_FD_184812 | JGI IMG/M metagenome (GOLD analysis project Ga0209603, IMG submission 184812) | Pelagic marine microbial communities from North Sea - COGITO_mtgs_120607 (SPAdes) (version 2) | ecosystem: Environmental > Aquatic > Marine > Epipelagic ...
CGAACCTGCGCATGCCGATACCAAAAACCGGTGCCTTACCACTTGGCTACACCCCAACTGAGCGCGAAAATATATAAAACCGAGGCTGCGGTCTAGCCCTTAAATAAACTTTATGGTGCGGCACTTCCGCTTTCGGTCAAAACCGCCCTTAGGGCGCCGCAATAACGCCGATGGCATGGTTGGTCAGACTGCCAAGATACAAGTTTCCTTCGTGCTCCAACACGCTGGTCATCATATAAATATGGCCGCTATCGTCTTCCAGCGATGCCAACACATTGCCCTTAGCGTCTAGCTTCACCGCATAACTATGCTGTTGCGCTGGCGAACTGCCCGTGAGCTGCATCCAACGATAGACCAGTTTGCGCAAAAACGTCGCTGGCACCAAAGCATCCAAATCATCGCTGCGCGCCGAAACCACAGCCAGCCAGAAACTGCCCTTGGGGCCTTCGGTAATATTGTCGATATAGCCCGGCAGATTCTCGATGAACACATCCGATGTGCCAGCTTTCGCGCCCTTCAGCCAATAGCGCATAATGCGGTGGTCGAAAGTTTCATTGATCAGCACAAAAGCTTCGTCTTGGCTGAGCGCCACCCCATTGGCGAAATAGAGATTGTCCATCAACACCGCCAGCGATTTATCGCGCGGGTTATAAACCATCAAACGTCCCGAAGGTCGGCGCTCAAACACCTCAATAATATCGCTGCCATAGGCATGGCGCTGCGAGGCATCGGAGAAATATATTTTGCCATCGCTGGCAATCGACACATCATCGACAAACAACATGCGCTTGCCTTCAAAGTCGGTTGCCAAAGTTGTCATCGCCCCATCGGGCGCCATTGAAATAAGCCCTTCCAAAGCATCGGCAATAATCAATTGGCCGCGCGCATCGAAATCCATGCCCAAAGGTCGCCCGCCCGTATTGGCGATGCGCTCGAAGCCACCGCCCGACTTTTGGCGCAAAATATCGCCATTGTGCAGGCCCGTATACATCCGCCCCTTGGCATCAAAAGCAACGCCTTCTGGCCCATGTCCGCTCTCGATCAATCGCGCTTGCGCCAAAGCATTATTCTTGGCGAACACGCCCGAGCCAGCCGGATTGGGCGCACGCTTAGGGCCCGCCAAGGGGTCAAACGGCACCGGCCACAACAGCAGATAGCCCAGCAATAGCGACAATAAGCCAATAAGAATGGATAAAAGCGGGCGTTTTTTTATACCCGAAAGGCTGGATTGCGACATAGCGGTTCTCCCTAAGTGGTTATGACGGCGAAGCAAAACTGTGCCACGCAAAGCCCCAAAAGTAAATCGCGCGCCCGAGGGCGCGCGATTCAAAACACTTGCCTTGGCAGAACCGAGATGCGTTTTAGGCTTTCAGCGTGCGCGCATAGGCGAGCAAAATAATCGTGCAGACAATCTCAGGGCCAATGGCAGACATCAGCATCGGCGCGTCATGCACCAGACCTGCCAAAATACGGAAGGTTGCGGCAAAGCCCAAAAGCATGGCCGCAGCGTAAATGAAATCTACCCGCTTTTTCAAAGCGCCCAGCAGAATAGACACGGTAATGGTTGCAAAGAAAGCCGTGAAATCGCCAACTTGCGTATTGCGACCCAGACCCTCGAGTAAATCCATTTCCAAACGCTTAGCTGCGCTAACGGGCTCGAAAATCCAACCAATCGTCGTCAGCGCAAACACCGCGCCCAAGACCAAAACCAAAATATGTAAAACCTTATTCATCAAAAAACTCCCTCTCTGTTATGGCAAAAGGCTAGCCAGATTGGTGCGCAGAAGCAAGGCGCAGCTCTAGCGTTTCTTCGGGCGACGTTTCATTTCGTCTTGGCTCAAAACGCCATCGCCATTGGCGTCCATTTTGGCAAAGCGCTTGGCGGCCACTGCCATAAATTCAGCTTCCGAGACCGTGCCATTGCCATCGCTATCGACGGTCGAAAATCGGTTTTGGCCTTTGTTCGAAGAAGCGCCATGCCCCTCGCCCGATTTATGATGACCCGCCGTCGCGGGGGCAAATAGGCTGGCCGAGACCAGGAGAGAAAAGCCAAGAGCGGCAGACAGAAAACGCATGAAAAACTCCTAAGAAAGACAGATATGAGTTTTTCATGCTACACAGGGTTAGATTTTTTGAAAGTGAAAAGAGACGCAATATGGCTATTCCCTTTGTTACAGAATTTGACTTCACCTATGGCCAAGTCGACCGCTTAAGCCCGCTGCTTCGCCGTGTCATTTGCCACAATCCGGGCCCGTTCACTTTCACCGGAACCGGCACTTATATCATCGGCAATGGCCAAGTCGGCGTCCTCGACCCTGGCCCCATTGATGAGGCGCATATCGAGGCCATTTTGGCCGCACTCGAGCCGGGCGAAACCATCAGCCACATTATCATCACCCATACGCATGGCGATCATTCCCCGGCCAGCGCGCCCTTGCAGCAAAAAACCGGCGCGCCGATTTACGGCCTGACGCCGCCCCAAAGCAAAAACATAGCCATCCACAGCGACGCCCCACAAATGGAAGAAGCGGCCGATGACGCCTTTTCCCCCGATGTCGAAGTGGCGCATGGCGATGTGATTGAAGGCGGCGATTGGTCGTTGGAATGCGTGTTTACGCCAGGCCATATGGCGGGGCATATGTGCTATGCGCTGCGCGAAGAAAAAGCCCTTTTCACGGGCGACCATGTGATGGGCTGGTCGACCAGCGTCATCATTCCGCCCGATGGCAGCATGTCGGATTACATGGCCTCGCTGAATTTATTATTGGCACGCGACGATAAGATTTACTGGCCGACCCATGGCACGTGCATCGAAAGCCCGCAAGATTTCGTGCGCGACTATATCGCCCACCGCCAGTCGCGCGAGGCGCAAGTTTTGGCGCGCCTAGAGGCCGGCGATAGCGATATTCGAGAGATGGTAAAAGTGGTTTATGCCGCGGTCGACAAGCGACTGCATCCGGCGGCGGCGCTGTCTATGCTTGCGCATTTGCAAGACTTAGTAGAGCGCGGTGTGGTGTCGAGCGATGGCCATCCAACGCTCGACTCCGAATTCAAGCTTGCCTAATTGGCGCTATTTTAAAGCAGCAAAATAAGCTTCGATGCGCGCCGCATTGGCGCCCAAATCCGACAGCCCCACACGAGACGCCGAACGCATATCCACTCTCGTGGCGCCCGCATCGCGGGTCAACCGAATGGATACATCGTCTTTAAAGCCAAACATGGCTGTGGTCGCCGTGGCTTCCAGAGTGCCAGCGGCGGCATCTTGCGCCACAATTTCCCAGCCCATAGCTTCAGCGGCAGCCAAAGCTTTGGCAAAATTATCGCTCGGGGTGCCGTCGAGACGCAAAGGCGCCAGCTCGGTGTAAAACGCTTTTTGCTGCGCTTGCACATCGCCATCGATATCGAGGCTATTGTCGCTGGCGGCACGGGTCGCTGGCACAGCGGTGAACACAGGTGGCGTATCCAAATCGGTGCTGATGTCATGGATGGGGGGCACATTGCCTCCCTTGCGAAGCGTCGACAGCGGCGCGTAAAGCACCACCAAAGCCAAGACCACGGCAAGGACGGCTTTTTGTGTGTGCGCGCCATCGCCACCATAGCCGCCGATAAGCGACATCGCGCCCAAGAGCAAAGCCACGCCTGCCAATAAAGTGGCCACAGCCACGCCCAATAAAGGCAGACGGAAATCCATCACCCCGAGGCGGAACAAGGCCAAGAGGGTAATGGCAATTACCGGAGCCGCAATCGCGAGACGAAAACCCCAAGTGGTTAAAGTGGCTACTGAAATTCCAAGCATATCTATTCCGCCGCGCTATCTGCGGTTGGCAATTTATAATCGGCAAATTGCGAACGCAGGGTGAGTTTTTGAATTTTGCCTGTGGCGGTGTGTGGAATTTCATCCACGAAAGCCACATCATCTGGCATCCACCATTTGGCGATTTTACCTTCAAGGAAGCTCAAAATTTCCTCCTTGCTGACATCGGCACCTTCGTTTTTCACGATGATGAGCAGCGGGCGCTCATCCCATTTCGGATGCGCCAAACCAATAACGGCCGCTTCCATAACGCTTTCATGCGCCACGGCTACGTTTTCAATCTCGATAGACGAAATCCATTCGCCACCCGATTTAATTACGTCTTTCGCGCGGTCGGTGATTTGCATAAATCCGAGCGGGTCAATCGTCGCCACATCGCCTGTATCAAAGAAACCATTCTCATCGAGAATATTGCCGCCATCGCCTTTGATATATTCGCCGACAATAAAGGGCCCGCGAACCATCAGATGACCAAAGGCCACGCCATCGCGCGGCAATTCATTGCCATCGTCATCTGTGATTTTCATTTCCACACCGTAAGGCGCGCGGCCTTGTTTCACTTTAATGTCCATTTGCTCATCAAAGGTCATGTCTTCCATGCCGGATTTAAAGCTGGCAATTGTGCCGAGCGGTGACAATTCGGTCATGCCCCAAGCGTGTTTCACGGAGACTTCGTAATCGCGCTCAAATTTCTCAAGCATGATGCGTGGCACCGCAGACCCACCGATGGTGACATCTTTCAGCACTGGCAATTTCAAGTCATTGGCTTCCATGTGTTGCAGCAGCATCAGCCAAACCGTTGGCACGGCCGCCGTAAAGGTCACAGCCTCTTCGGTCAGCAATTGATAGATGCTCTCGCCGTCCATATTCGGGCCCGGGTTCACAATTTTCGAGCCAGCCGCAGGCGCGCTCAAAGCCAAACCCCAAGCATTGGCGTGGAACATTGGCACAACCGGCATAATGGAATCGGTGCTTTTCAGCCCCATCACATCGGCGGAATTGCCAACCAATGTGTGCAAAACATTCGAGCGGTGGGTATAGCAAACGCCTTTCGGATTGCCTGTGGTGCCAGACGTGTAGCACATGCCGCAAGGCGCGCGCTCATCGACTTCCACCCAATTGAAATCGCCGTTTTGACCATCGATAAGGTCTTCATAGCAATACGCATGGGTCAGGCTCGTGTCTGGCATATGCGCGGCATCGGTCATAATGATGATGCCTTTCACATGGGTCAGCTGGTCTTGAATGGCTTCGAGAATTGGCACGAAGGTCAAATCCGTGAAGATCATTTTGTCTTCCGCATGATTGATAATATAGACCAATTGCTCGGGGAAGAGACGCGGGTTCAGCGTATGGTAAACGCCACCAATACCGGTGATGCCATACCAGGCTTCGATATGGCGATGGGTGTTCCAAGCCAATGTGGCAATCACATCGCCCTGCCCCATGCCAAGACCTTGCAAGGACTGGCTGAGTTTGCGAGCGCGCAAATGCGCATCGGCATAAGTTTCGCGGTGAATATTGCCTTCTACCAAACGCGATACAATTTCGCGTTCGCCGTGATTGATCATGGCATGATCCAAAATACGGTTCATCAGTAGGGGTACATCTTGCATTTGACCGAACATAAATTCCTCCTTATCGTCTTTTTCAGACGGTGTTCATTGTGGCGTAGATTGCCCAAACTGCACCCATATGTCTATAGGATGGAGATAGAAAAATGAGTTTACATACGCTTTCTGCACAAGAGATTGCAGCGCAAATTAAAGCCAAAAAACTATCTGCTCTCGAGGCGCTCGATTATTTCATCTCCCGCATCGAAACCCATAATCCGACGCTCAACGCCGTCATCGCCACCCGCTTTGACGAAGCGCGTTTGGACGCGAAAAAAGCCGACGAAAAACAGGCGCGCAACGAACCCTTGGGCGCCCTGCACGGCGTGCCGATGACCATCAAAGACGCCTTCGAGGTCGAGGGGCTAACTTGCGATGTCGGCGCGCCGAATTTTGCCGGCACGGTTTCCACCCAAGATAGCCTCGTCGTCGAGCGACTGAAAAGCGCAGGCGCCATTCTTATCGGCAAAACCAACACGCCGATTTTTTGCGGCGATTGGCAAAGTTTCAACGAAGTGCATGGCACCACCAACAACCCCTATAACCTTGAGCATACGCCCGGCGGCTCATCCGGTGGCGCCGCGGCCGCCCTTTCGGCTGGCCTCACGCCGATGGAATATGGCAGCGATATCGGCGGATCCATTCGCTTGCCAGCGCATTATTGCGGATTGTTCGGCCATAAGCCGACGCATGGATTAGTGCCGCAAATCGGCCATGTGCCGCCCGTGCATGGCGCGCTCGCAGAAGGCGATTTGGCCGTGGTCGGGCCTCTGGCCAAAACCGTCGATGATTTGGAAACCTTGCTCGATGCCACCATCGGCACCCATGGCAGTATGGCGCAAGCCATGCAGATTGCCTTGCAAGGGCCGAGATTTGAAAATGCCAATGGCTTGCGCGTGGGCATTTGGGCCGATGACGCCTATTGCCCCGTCGACCCCGAAATCGCCAGCGCGATTGAAGCGGCTGGCAAAGCCTTGGAAAAAATGGGCGCCGAGGTGAAACCCCTAAAACCTGATTTCGACCTCGCATGGAATACGCAAATTTACGCGCTTCTGCTCAACCCCATCATGGGGCGCGGCTTCTCCGATGGGGTGCATCAAAGAATGCAAAAAACCGTCGATGCCGCCAGCGAAGACGATACGTCTTACGCCACCTTGCAGGCGCGCGGCATTCGGCTGCTGCATAAAGATTGGCTGATGTGGGACGAGCATCGCGCGCAATTGGCGGCTAGATGGCGTGCCTATTTCGAGCAAGTCGATGTGCTGCTCTGCCCCGTCTCGCCCTCGCCTGCCATGGCGCATGCGCAAGACCCAAATGTTTACGCTCGCCCGTTCTTGGTCGATGGCAAGGCGCGTGACTATATGGAAAACATTGTTTGGCCGGGCGTGGCCACCACCTGCAATTTGCCGGCCACCAGCGTGCCGCTGTCGCCGCATAGCTCTGGCTTGCCGATGGGCATGCAAATCATCGGGCCTGCCTATGAAGATAAAACCCCGATTGGCGTGGCGCGTTTGCTGGAGCAAGCGGGCTATGGCTTTGAAGCGCCGCCCGCGTTTTCGTAAAAATTAGCTTTGCTCAAGGTCAGTAAGCTCTTCATGTCCTTCGGGGTCTTGATGCACTAAAACCTCGGCGCCAGGAAACGCTTGCACCACCATGGCTTCGACTTTGTCGGAAATCTTATGCGCTTGGTTCAAAGTCATCGCGCCGTCCAACTCGATATGGCATTGAATGAAACTCGACAAGCCAGCGCGGCGTGTGCGCAAATCATGCAAGCCCAAAACATCGGGATGCGAGAGAATGATTTGTTTGATTTTATCGCGCGAGGCATCTTCCAGCTCGCTGTCCATCAATTGGTCGGCGGCGGCGGTAAAAATTTCCCAAGCGCTTTTCGCCAAAAGTCCGGCCACAAAAACCCCCAAGACGGGGTCAGCATAGATAAAGCCCAAAGGCCCCGATAACACCAGCGCGCCCAGCACGCCCATATTCATATATAAATCGCCGGCGTAATGCGCGCTATCGGCATGAATGGCCACAGAGTTGGTGGCTTTGGCGACGCGGCGCTGCACCAAAACCAGCCCGAAAGTCAGCCCAATCGAGATGGCGATAACGATAATCCCAATATTGGTTTCGCTTAAAACCTGTGGGCTGCGAAACGCTTGCACCGATTCATAAACCAAAAACAAAGCCGCCAAAGACAGCATCGCGCCTTGCACCAAAGCGGCCAAAGCTTCGGCCTTGCCATGGCCAAAACGGTGTTCTTCATCGGCCGGCGTTTGCGCGTGGCGGATGGCAAAAAAGTTCATCACCGAGAGCGATAAATCCATAATCGAATCGAGAAACGAGCCCAGTAAAGCCACCGAGCCGGTTAGCACCCAAGCGCCGCCCTTCAGCACAATCATTACGCTGGCAACGGCAATCGCTAAAAGCGCAGTGCCTTGCACGCGCTTGCCCGGCTCCAGACCGAGTTGGTCAGGGGTCAAGGCAGGGTTGTTTTCGAGTTCGTGATTATCGCTCATGGCCTAGCTTACCTTATCCAACCAATTGCTTCTATGGGTAAACACATCTCTATGGGAAGAGGCGTTGCGTCGTCCAATCGGCGGCGGCATCGCTGCGGCTATAAACCAAACGATCGTGCAGGCGATGGTCGCCATCTTGCCAAAACTCAAACCGCAAAGGCGTCACGCGCCGACCCGACCAATGCGGCGGACGCGGAATATCTTCGCCCGGATATTTGGCTTCCATCTCGGCATAAGCCGCTTCAAGGTCTGCGCGCGAGGCCAGTGGGCGCGATTGTATCGATGCCCAAGCCCCCAACCGACTTTGCCGCCCGCGCGAGTTAAAATAAGCATCGGCCTCGGCGTCATCGACAGCGCTGACGAGGCCTTGCACGCGCACTTGCCGATGCAGGCTTTTCCAATGGAAACACAGAGCCGCCTTGGGCGCCTCCCCCAATTCATCGCCCTTGCGGCTTTCCAAATTCGTATAAAACACCAGCCCACGCGCATCATGGCCTTTCAATAAAACCATCCGAACATTGGGCAGTCCTGCGCCCGACACTGTGGCCAAAGACATAGCGTTTGGGTCATTCGGTTCGCTGGCCGTGGCTTCGCTCAGCCAATCGTCGAACACGTCAATGGGCTGACGCGGCAATTGACTTGGGTCAGAGATGTCGAAAATAGTCGCATGGCTCATCGGGCGTTCCTTTATCGCTTGGGTTGATTTATATATAGCTGCATGTCTCACGCTTGCAAATTACTGATATTTTTGGCGCTCACCAGTGTCTCGCTTTCGGCTTGCACGGCGCCGCTTTCGAGCCTCGAAAGAGCGCAAGTTTTCAACGCCGCCACCGCCGCCTATGACGCAGGCGACTATGCCACCGCGCACAGCCAATGGGCTATTCTGGCCAAACAGTCCGACCCCGCCGCCATGCGCAATCTGGGGCATTTGCACCGCAAAGGGTTGGGATTTGCAAAAAACGCCGCCAAAGCGCGCGATTATTATACGCAAGCCGCGCGGCTTGGCTTTGCGCCCGCGCAAATGAACCTCGCCATGCTGTATCTCTCTGGCACAGGCAAACCCAACCCCCCCGCCGATAAGCTGGCCTATGATGGCCCGCAAGGGCTGTTCTGGCTCGAGCGGTCGGCCGAGGGCGGCTATGCGCCCGCGGTTGCGTATTTGCGCCGGATAAAAAAGCAGGTGACGCCGTATAATCGGTGAGGCGTTAAAATATCGCCGCCGCTATAGGCTTTTGCGGCGCGGCAGTTTATAGATAAGCCTACGTTAATCATTCAAGTGAGAGCACGATGAGCCAGAAACTAATGCAAGGAAAACGCGGCCTAATTATGGGGGTCGCCAATAAAAACTCAATCGCATGGGGTATCGCGCAGGCTTGCGCCGATGCAGGCGCCGAATTGGCCTTCACCTATCAAGGCGAAGTTCTGCAACGCCGCGTGCAACCTCTGGCCGAAAGCATCGGCTCCGATTTCATCGAGCCGTGCGATGTCACCGATGAGGCGAGCCTCGATCATTTGTTCGAAAAACTAGAAGCCAAATGGGGCAAAATAGATTTCGTCGTCCACGCCATTGCCTTTGCAGGCAAAGAAGAGCTGATGGGTCGCTATGTCGACACGTCCTCGCAAGCCTTCGACAAAGCGCTGAACATTAGCTGCTATAGTTTCACGGCGGTGGCGTGTCGTGCTGAAAACATTATGGGCGAAGGCGGCTCCATGCTGACTTTGTCATATTATGGCGCCGCGAAAGTCATCCCGCATTACAATGTCATGGGCGTGGCCAAAGCCGCACTCGAAGCCTCGGTGCGCTATTTGGCGTCGGACTTGGGGCCAAAGGGCATTCGCGTCAACTCGATTTCGGCTGGCCCCATTCGCACTTTGGCGGCGGCTGGCATTGGCGATTTCCGCGAGATGCTGAAATGGAACGAAGCCAATGCGCCGATGCGCCGCAATGTGACGCAAGAACAAGTCGGCCGCTCGGCGGTGTATCTCTTGTCCGATATGTCGGAAGGCGTCTCGGGCGAAATTCATTATGTCGACATGGGCTATAACACCATCGGCATGTCCGCGTTCGACGACACAAAAGACACGAAAAACCAATCAGGCGAATAGAAAGTACCCCATGTCGCATAATAGTTTTGGTCATTTATTCCGAGTTACCACCTGGGGCGAAAGCCATGGGCCGGCTTTGGGCTGCGTCATCGACGGCGCGCCTGCGCGCATGCCTTTAACCGAGGCCGATATTCAGGCCTATCTCGATAAACGAAAGCCTGGGCAAAATCGCTTCACCACGCAGCGACAAGAAGCCGATGCGGTAAAAATTCTCTCCGGCGTTTTCCAAGAACCGGAAACCGGCGAGCAAGTCACCACAGGCACGCCCATTCAACTGCTCATCGAGAACACCGATCAGCGCTCGAAAGACTATGGCGACATTAAAGACAAATATCGCCCGGGCCATGCTGATTTCACCTATATGGAAAAATACGGCATTCGCGATTATCGCGGCGGCGGGCGCTCTTCGGCGCGCGAAACGGCGGCACGTGTGGCCGCCTCTGCTGTGGCGCGCCAAGTGCTAAGCGGTGTAAGTATTCGCGGCGCTTTGGTGCAAATGGGGCCGCATAAAATCAATCGCGACAATTGGAATTGGGACGAAGTGGACAATAATCCTTTCTGGTGTCCAGACGCCGAAGCGGCCAGCCAATGGGAGAGCTATCTCGATGGCGTGCGCAAAGCTGGCTCGAGCTGTGGGGCGATTATCGAAGTCGTCGCCAGCGGTGTGCCGGTTGGATGGGGGGCGCCTGTTTACGCCAAACTCGATGCCGATTTAGCCGCCGCCATGATGAGCATTAACGCCGTCAAAGGCGTCGAGATTGGCGAGGGCTTTGACGCCGCCGCTCTGTCGGGCGAAGCCAATGCCGATGAAATGAGCCAAGCGGGTTTTGATAGCAATCATGCGGGCGGTATTTTGGGCGGTATTTCGACCGGCCAAGACATTCGCGTGCGCTTTGCGGTCAAGCCCACATCGTCGATTTTGACGCCGCGCAAAACAGTGGATGTCGAGGGGCAAGAAACCGAGATTATCACCAAAGGCCGCCACGACCCGTGCGTGGGCATTCGCGCTGTGCCGGTTGGCGAAGCGATGATGGCTTGCGTTTTGGCCGACCATAAAATGCGCCACCTCGGCCAGCTCATGGGCAATCAATAGCCAGCCCACGCCTACCTATGGAAGAGACCCTATGACCCGTCCCGCCACACGGCTTTACCTTCTCACGCCGCCAGAAATTGAGCTGGAAAGTTTCGCGCCCGCTTTAGACGCAACGCTGGCGGCGGGCGATGTCGCCAGTTTGCAATTGCGCTTAAAGCCTGCCAGCGACGCAGAAATTATCTCTGCCGTTGAGACCCTTATGCCGATAGCCCATGCGCATGACGTGGCATTTGTTTTGAACGACCGCGCCGATTTGGCCAAACAGTTAGATTGTGACGGCGTGCATTTAGGCCAAGACGATATGGATTACGCCAGCGCGCGCGCGCTTTTGGGCGACGATAAAATCATCGGCATCACCTGCCATAACTCGCGCCATATGGCGATGCTGGCAGGCGAGGCAGGCGCCGATTATGTGGCCTTTGGCGCGTTTTACGAAACCCAAACCAAACAAGCCAAAACCAGCGCGCCGCCGAATATTTTAACCTGGTGGCAAGAAATGATGCAGCCGCCTTGCGTGGCCATTGGTGGCATTACGCCAAAAAACGCCGAACCGCTGATTATGGCGGGGGCTGATTTCATCGCCGCCTCGAGCGGGGTCTGGCAACATCCGGGCGGGCCAGAGGCGGGCGTGGTGACGTTTAACAAATTATTCGCCTCGCTGTTCACGCGGTTGGAAGACACGCTATCGCCAGACGCGTAAGCTGTGCGCGTGCGCCGAAGCGATAAATGATTTTGCGGCATGGGACTGCCATGCTATCCAAGCCTCACAAGGGTTCAACAAAGGCACGCCTCATGAAAATTAACGGCAATGAAATTCGTCCAGGAAACGTCATCCAGCATAATAATGAGCTATGGGTGGCGGTGAAATTGCAGCATGTAAAGCCCGGCAAAGGCGGGGCTTTCGCGCAAGTCGAATTGAAAAATCTGGTCAATGGCTCAAAGCTTAACGAGCGTTTTCGCTCGGCCGATAAAGTCGACCGCGTGCGCCTCGAGCAAACCGATTATCAATTCCTCTACGAGTCCGATGGCATGTTGGCCTTCATGGACACCACGAGCTATGAACAGGTTGAGCTGCAAACCGAATTTGTCGGCGAGCGCGCCGCGTTTTTGCAAGATGGCATGATGGTGGTGGTCGAAAGCCATGAAGGCAAGCCCATCGGTGTGAAGCTGCCCGACCAAGTGACCTTGGAAATTACCGAGACCGAACCCGTGGTGAAAGGGCAAACCGCTGCCTCTTCGAACAAGCCAGCCATTTGCAACAATGGCGTGCGGGTCATGGTGCCACCGTTTTTATCGGTCGGAGATAATATTATCGTCGACACAAATGAAGTAACCTATCTGAAGCGAGCCGAGTAATATGGCACAGTCCCCCATTATGAATGTTATGCGCGGCGCCGTTGAAAAAGCTGGCCGCGCGCTACGCCGAGATTTCGGCGAGATTGAAAATCTGCAAGTGTCGAAAAAAGGCCCTGGCGATTTTGTCACCAATGCCGATTTAAAGGCCGAAAAAATTCTCTTCGAAGAGCTTTCCGAAGCCCGTCCGGGCTATGGCTTCTTGCTAGAAGAAAAAGGCAAAGTCGAAGGCGCCGATAAAACCCACCGCTGGATTATCGACCCGCTCGACGGCACGACCAACTTTTTACACGGCATGCCGCATTTCGCTATTTCTGTAGCGCTAGAGCGCGATGGCACTTTGGTTTCAGGGATGATTTACAACCCGATTACCGACGAGATGTTTTACGGCGAACGCGGCCAAGGCGCCTATGGCCCCAGCGGTCGCTTGCGCGTGGCGGGACGCCAGAAACTAGAAGACTGCGTTATCTCCAGTGGCAAATTACTGCACGACACAAAAAACGGTCGCCTCGATAGCCCCATTTCGGCCGACGATTTAGTGCCTTTGGTTGGCGATTTCCGCACCATGGGTTCGGCCGCGCTCGACCTTGCCTATGTCGCGGCAGGTCGCCTCGATGGCTATGTTGAAATTGGTCTTTCGCCGTGGGATATGGCAGCCGGCATCGTGCTATTGCGCGAAGCGGGCGGCTTGGTCAGCGACGAGAAAAACCGCAACAAAAGCTTGCAATCGGGCAATGTGGTGGCGGGCAATGAAGCCGTGCATACGGCCTTGCTGAAGCACCTAATTAAATAAAACGCTATTCAGCGGCCTGCTGATGGAATTGCAAATTGGCAAGGCGCGCGTAAAGCCCGCCCTGTTGTAGCAATTCCTCATGCCGACCCATGGCGGTTACCGCGCCATTTTCCATGACGATAATCCGGTCGGCTTTCAGCACGGTGGCCAAGCGGTGGGCAATCACCAAAGTGGTGCGCCCTTCCATCAAATGGGTCAGGGCTTTTTGCACCAAAGTTTCGCTTTCGGCATCCAGCGCGCTGGTAGCCTCATCCAGCAAAAGCACGGGCGCATTGCGCAACAGCGCGCGCGCAATAGCGATACGCTGGCGTTGGCCACCCGATAAAGTGACGCCGCGCTCGCCCAATTCGGTCTCATAGCCTTCGGGCAGACGCGTGATAAATTCATCGGCTTGCGCCGCTTTGGCGGCTTGAATGACTTCTTCCGCGCTCGCCTCCGGACGGCCAAAGCGGATGTTATCCATCACGGTTTTGGCAAACACCACCGTTTCTTGCGGCACCACAGAAAGCGCGCCGCGCACGCTTTGCGGCGCCATATCGGCCAAGCCAATGCCATCGATAGAAATCGTGCCTTGTTGGGGGTCGTAAAACCGCGACAGCAATTGAAACACGGTGCTTTTGCCAGCGCCCGATGCGCCCACCAAAGCCACCGTCTCGCCGGGGGTCACCTCTAGCGAAAAGCCAGCCAGCGCTGAAATATCGGGGCGTGTGGGATATTGAAACGTGATGTCGTCAAAGCGAATGGAACCCTTGGCGGGTTGTGGCAGAGGTTTCGGATTTTCGGGCGCTTTAATATCTGGCTCGACTTGCAATATCTCGACCAAGCGCTCGGTCGCGCCCGCCGCCAATTGCACTTCGCCCCAGACTTCAGAGAGGGCGCCGATGGAGGTGGCGCATAAAACCGCATAGAGAATGAATTGCCCCAAAGTGCCGCCGCTCATTTCGCCTTGCAAAACATTTTGCGCGCCCAGCCATAGGATGCCCACTACGCCCGAGAAAATCAGCACAATGGCAATGGCCGTCATGCCCGCGCGCGCCAGAATACGTAGTTTGGCGGTAATAAACGAGCCTTCCACGGCATGTGAAAAAGCCGCTCGGTCTTGCGCCTCATGGGTGAAGCTCTGCACGGTTTGCATGGCGCCAATGGTTTCCGCGGCATGGCTGGCGGTATCGGCAATGCGGTCTTGGCTGGCGCGCGCCAGACGGCGCACCATGCGACCAAAGACGATGACGGGCACGACCACGGCAGGCAAAGTCAGCGCGGCAAGGCCGGCAAGGCTGGCGCTTGTATAGACCAACATGAAAGCCGAGCCGACAAACATAAACGCATTGCGAAGCGCGATGGAAGCCGAGGAACCGACCACAGTTTTAATCAGCGTCACATCGGCTGTCAGGCGCGATAGCACTTCGCCGGTGCGGGTCACTTCAAAAAACGCGGGCGATAAAGTGGTGATATGGGCATAGACGGCGTTGCGCAAATCTGCGGTCACGCGCTCGCCAATCCACGAGACAAAATAAAACCGCGTGGCACTGGCCAGCCCCAGAACCACAGCAACGCCCAACATGGCCAAAAAATAACGATCGATAGAGGCGGCATCTTCCGAGGAAAAGCCATTATCAATCATAAAGCGCACGGCTATTGGCATGGCCAAAGTGGCGGCGGTGGCGGTCAAAAGGGCTAGAAAAGCGGCGAAAACACGGCTTGGGTATTGGGCGACAAATGGCACGAGGGTTCGCAAAGGTCGCACGCTGCGCGTCTTGGGACGGCGTTTGGCATCTTCTTCCATTTGCGTAACGGCTTGCGCCGCATCATTTCTTGACACATATCACCTGTTGTTTATCTGGCCAGCTTATAGCAGCCCGTTTGAGACGCGACCAGCCCTGATTAATCCGGCTTGCGCCTCCTAATTAAACAGGCTTGCGCCGTTGCCCCGTGTCCGTTATATAGTGCGACACAGAGATTTTATTAGCCCTTTATTTAGCCCTTTTTGGGCAAGGATTGAAAAGATGAAAAAAGAGATTCATCCCGATTATCACATGATTACCGTAGCGATGACCGATGGCACGACCTATCAAACGCGCTCGACTTACGGCGAGGAAGGCTCCACGCTGACCCTCGACATTGACCCAACCACGCATCCAGCCTGGACCAAAGGCACAGGCGCCCTGGTTGACCGCGCTGGTCGTGTGAGCCGCTTTAACAAGAAATTCGACAGCTTTATGGGCGAATAACGCGCCGCCAAAGCTGGACTATTTGAAAAGGGCTTCTGCATCGCTGCGGGAGCCCTTTTTGCTTTCGTGCATGGCTTTGGCCCGACTAATCTCGCGCTCTAGCACCACCACACGCGCTTGTAATTCTTCCAAACCTTGCAAGCTCAAATCTTGTTTTTCAAGCTGCGCCAGCAAGCTGCCCTTCGGGGCTTCAATTTCTTCTTCCATCGTCTCTCGCCCCTTCCTATAGTCTGGCTTGATTGATTTAGCTTATCCGAAAGTTTCAAAAATGTCCGAAAATCTACCCACCCAGATGCGCGCCATCGCCATTGGCGAAGATAAAACCCCAAACAGCCTGTTTATCGAAGCGACCGCTTTGCCAATCCTTAGCGACGATGAAATTCTCGTGCGCGTGGGCGCGGCAGGCGTCAATCGGGGCGATTGCATGCAGCGCATCGGGCTTTATCCGCCGCCTCCCGGCGCCTCGCAAATTATGGGATTAGAATTTTCCGGCACGGTGGTTGCCATGGGCAAAAACGTCGACACGTGGGAACTTGGCGATCGCATCGCGGCTCTGGTGGCTGGCGGCGGCTATGCCGATTACGCCAGCGTGCATAAAGACCACGCCCTACCCGTGCCAGATGGCACGAGCCTCACCGATGCGGCGGCTCTGCCAGAGACGATTTTCACCGTCTGGGCCAATGTGTTTGAGGGCGGCGGATTGCAATCTGGCGAAACCCTTCTGGTGCATGGCGGCTCCAGCGGCATTGGCACAACGGCCATTCAAATGGCCAAGCATTTTGGCGCCAAAGTTATTGTTACCGCCGGCTCGCCCGAAAAATGTGCCGCTTGCGTGGCCTTGGGCGCCGATTTGGCGATTGATTATAACGCGGAAGATTTTGTGGCGGCTTGCGACAGCTTCACCCAAGGGCAAGGCGTCAATGTCATCCTCGATATGGTGGGCGGCGAGTATGTAAACCGCAATATTCAGGCCAGTGCCATCGGCGGGCGCATTGTTAACATCGCGCATATGGCAGGCTTTGAAACGCAAGTGAACTTCTTGCCCGTCATGTTGAAACGCCTAACGCTGACAGGCTCGACTTTGCGCGCCCGCCCTTTGGAAGAAAAAACCCGCCTCACCCAAGTCGTGGCCGAAAAAATATGGCCGAGCCTTGGGTTAGGCGTAAAGCCTGTGATCGATAGCGTGGTTCCTTTAGCCGAGGCAGGCGACGCCCATGCGCGAATGGAAACCAGCCAACATATTGGTAAAATCATTCTCGATTGCCAGTAGCACAAAAACTTTGCAGCCATGCGTTTTCTCGTCTATAGAAAGGGCATATCCTAAATGTTGAGACCCCAAAGGAGGCATCAGACCATGCCTCCCGAAAGCTCGCTTAAGGAACAAAGTTTTAACCCATGGAGAGCCAAATGACTGCACCCTTGATGCCCAAAGCCACCGCCGTTTGGTTGGTCGACAATACCGCCCTGACTTTTGACCAAATCGCGCTGTTTTGCGGTCTGCATCCGCTGGAAGTCAAAGGCATTGCCAATGGCGATGTCGCAGCTGGCATTAAAGGCACAGACCCGATTTCCAATGGTCAATTGACCCGCGCCGAAATTGAGCGCTGCCAAGAAGACCCGACCGCGCAAATGAATTTGGCCGAAGCCAAGCGCGATATTCCCCCGCCCAAGCCCCGCAAAGGCTCGCGCTATACGCCGCTGTCCAAGCGCCAAGAGCGCCCCGATGCCATCGCTTGGTTGGTTCGCAATCACCCAGAACTCAATGACGCCGAAGTCGGTCGTTTGGTCGGCACCACCAAGCCAACCATCCAAAGCGTGCGCGAGCGCAATCACTGGAACATGGCCAATATCACGCCGGTAGACCCCGTGACTTTAGGCCTCTGCTCGCAAATCGAATTGGATGAAAATGTCGCTAAAGCTGCCTTGCGCGAAGAGCGTCGTCAAAAACGTTTGGCGCGCGAAGCTGCGAAAAATGGCGAAGTGTTGAAAGATGCGACCGAAACCACAGCCTTGCAAAGCGAGCCAACTCCCGAGTTTGTCTCTTCGGCGCCGGCCAAACGGGTCGATGATAGCAATGTCTTCGCAGACATTCCGGCCACGCCATCCCCAGCCGAAGAAGCTGACGAATCGTTGCGTCCAGAAGACGTTTTTAAAGATTAATTTCCTGCCGCAAAGCCGTCATTTGCTCTTTAATGGCGAGCTTTTTGCGCTTTAGCGTCCACATATCGAGACTATCGCTCGATAGGTTGGCGCGGCTGCGCTCAATGTCATTTTCTAGCTGTTCGTGCTGGTGTTGCAGGCTATGTAATCGGGCATCTTTGGTCATCCAACACTCACTCCCTTATACCCGAAGTAAAGCATGGCCAATTTGGGCGCCATCTGTCCAATGAAAAATTGGCACCAAAAATTCGGCCGAGGGATTTGCCTTGTCCTTTGTTGCAAATTTGCTTGATATAGGGGTCTAAATGCGGTTATATCCGCGCTTTCCAAAAGCGGACGAAGGACGCGAGACATCATGAGCGATACGACAAAAATTGGAATCATCATGGGAAGCCAGTCCGACTGGTCGACGATGAAGCTGGCCAGCGAAATTTTGGACGAGCTGAAAATCGCCCATGAAGTCAAAATCGTCTCGGCGCATCGCACCCCCGAGCGGATGTATGAATATGCCAAAGCCGCCAAAGGGCGCGGCCTCAAAGTCATTATCGCAGGCGCAGGCGGCGCGGCGCATTTGCCCGGCATGACCGCCGCGCTGACCAGCGTGCCTGTTTTGGGCGTGCCGGTGCAATCGCGCGCTTTATCGGGTCAAGATTCTTTGCTCTCGATTGTGCAAATGCCGGCTGGCATTCCCGTCGGCACTTTGGCCATTGGCGAGGCGGGCGCAAAAAACGCGGCCCTTCTAGCCGCCGCCATTGTGGCCAATGAAGATGCAGCGCTGAGCACCCGCCTTGAAGCATGGCGCGCCGCGCGCACGGCTGATGTCGAAGAGACGCCGCGTGACGCCTAGCCGAAACCCTTTGCCGCCTGGCGCCTGTATTGGCATTGTCGGCGGTGGCCAATTGGGTCGTATGTTGGCCTTGGCCGCAGCCAAGCTGGGCTTTCAAACGCATGTATTTTGCCCCGAAGAAAACGCCCCAGCCACGCAAGTCGCAAGTTTTTCGACCCAAGCCGATTACCAAAACAAATCCGCCCTCGACCGCTTTTCCCAAAGCGTCGATGTGGTGACCTATGAGTTTGAAAATATTCCCGTCGACACCGTGGCGCATATTGAAACCCAAAAACCCGTCTTGCCTAGCGCCAAAGCCCTAGAAGTAGCGCAAGATCGCTGGGTCGAAAAAAGCTTCATGCGCGAGTTAGGCCTCGGCGTCGCCGACTTTTATGACATCACAAGCGAGGCAGATTTACGCGCCGCGCTAGAGGCCACCCAAGGCCAAGGCATTTTAAAAACCCGCCGCTTTGGCTATGACGGCAAAGGCCAATGGCGCCTCGACGCCAATAGCGATCTCGCCGCCACGATGGCCGAGCTAGACGGCCAATCGGCCATTTTAGAAGCGCTAGTGCCGTTCGAGCGGGAGATATCTTTGCTGGTGGCGCGCAACCCAAACGGCGAGACCGCCACGTTTGACGCCATTGAGAACGTGCATAAGAATCATATTCTGCACACTTCCACCCTGCCCGCCCAATTGAGCGACGCCCAGGCCAGCCAAGCCCAAGCCATGGCGACAAAAATTGCCGAGGCGCTCGATTATGTCGGCGTGCTGGCCATCGAATGTTTTGTCACGCCGCAAGGTCTGCTGGTCAATGAAATCGCGCCCCGCGTGCATAATTCTGGCCACCTGACGCAAGACGCCTGTCACTGTGGCCAATTCGAGCAGCATATTCGTGCCATCGCAAGCTGGCCGCTCGGCGATGCGCGCGCCCATTCGAACGCCGTGATGACCAATCTCTTGGGCGATGAGGTGAACGATTGGCAAGATTGGGCGGCACAAGAAGCCACCTATTTGCATTTCTATGGCAAGGCCGAGGCCAAGCCAGGTCGCAAGATGGCGCATGTCACGCGCTTAACGCCGCGCCGCTAACCCTCAATTATTTCAGCCCAATTATTCAGAAGAGCGATAACGCATTTTGGCAAGGCTCGACAGCACGCCCTCAAACGGCGCTTTATCGCCATGGCGCTTTTGCGACCAAGACTTGGTTTTGGCTTTCAGCTTTTCAAATTGCATGACGTTTTCAATGCGCCGCTCTAGAAACGCGCGCGTTTTAGCCTCGCCCTCGCTATCATCGTCAAACCAAGCCAAGCGCGTGCTGGCAATCACACCACTTAGAATCACCCGCTTGGAATAATAATTATAATCGGTGGCCGTATCGCCCGCCCAACGCCACATCTGATGGGCGCTTTCAAAAAGCAATTTTGCCCCCAGCTTTTGCCGCCCGGGCAAAGCCAGCCAACCGGCCGCCCGGCGCGAGGCTTCCTTTTGCTCGCCATCAACGCTAAGGCGCGTCCAGACGGCTTCGGTAATCCGCTCGCGAATTTTCAAACTGTCGCCCTCGGGCAAAGCGGCCATCATGCGGGCATCGCCATCGGCAGAAAACTGGCGAATTAACCCGCCCACACCCTTGGGAAACGCTAAAACCGCGATGTTTTCATCGACCCCAGAGGCGGCAATTGCCTGCTGTAGCAATTTCTCCGACCAGCCGTCAAAAGCCACATTGGGCAAGGCGGCGGCCAAAACTTGCTGCTGCACGTCTAAATAGGGGTTTGTTTCACTCATGGGCAGAATATGGAGTTTCAAGACGCGAAAGACAAGCCACAATTAGAGCGAGAAGAAGCCCCGCCCCTACTAGACAAGCCCCCCACAACTTGCTAAACAATGCCTCAAGTGAAGACATGGGATTGCCTGTGTCGTCTCTAAACTATTTTGAAAGGGTGATGAAACGTGCAAGTTTCCGTTCGTGATAATAACGTCGACCAGGCTTATAAAGTCCTGAAGAAAAAGCTTCAACGTGAAGGTGTCTTCCGTGAAATGAAGCTTCGTGGCCACTACGAAAAACCTTCTGAAAAGCGGGCTCGCGAGCAGGCCGAATCGGTTCGCCGAGTTCGTAAGCTGGCGCGCAAAGCCGCACAACGCGAAGGCGTTGTTTTGGGCAAGCGCAAATATTAAGCCTCGCTTTCTAAACAAATAAAAAAGCCCCGATCGAAAGATCGGGGCTTTTCTTTTAGGCGCAAAGCGCCGTTTCTTTTGGGCGCGAAAACGCCAAGACCTAGAAGGCCTTGACGATATTCTCCACCATTTTCTTCGCATCCGAGAACAACATCATCGTGTTGTCGCGGAAGAACAATTCGTTCTCCACACCGGCATACCCCGCCGCCATGCCGCGCTTGATGAACAACACCGTATTGGCGCGCTCCACATCAAGAATAGGCATGCCGTAAATGGCACTGGTTGGGTCGGTTTTCGCGGCTGGATTGGTCACATCATTGGCGCCAATCACGAAAGCCACATCGGCTTGCGCGAACTCAGAGTTAATGTCTTCCAGCTCATGCACATCATCATAAGGCACATTGGCTTCGGCCAGCAGCACATTCATATGGCCAGGCATACGCCCTGCCACGGGGTGAATGGCATAGCTGACTTTCACGCCTTGCTTTTTCAGCTCATCGGCCATTTCGCGCAAAGCATGTTGGGCTTGCGCCACCGCCATGCCATAGCCAGGCACGATGATAACCGAAGAGGCGTTTTTCATAATGAAGGCCGCATCTTCTGCCGAGCCGCGTTTTACCGGACGCGTTTCCACAGCACCGGCGCCACCCGCCACCGCATCCTCGCCGCCGAAGCCGCCAAGAATAACCGAGAAGAATGAGCGGTTCATCGCCTTACACATGATGTAAGACAAAATCGCGCCCGAAGAGCCGACCAAAGAACCGGTGATGATGAGCGCCAGATTGCCCAAAGTGAAACCAATACCAGCAGCCGCCCAACCCGAATAAGAATTCAGCATGGAAACAACCACAGGCATATCGGCACCACCGATGGGGATGATGATCAAGAATCCGATAACAAACGACAGCACCGTAATGAACAAAAATACCTCTGGCAGTTGGTTGGCAGGGTCCATGCAAAGATAGACAATGCCGCCAATAATGCTCAGCAGGAGAATAAGGTTAATCACATGACGCTGCGGCAGCATAATCGGGGCGCCCGACATCGTGCCTTGCAATTTGGCAAAAGCGATAATGGAACCAGAAAAAGTAATGGCACCAATCGCCGCCCCTAAGGACATTTCCACCAGACTGGCCGCATGAATATGGCCATTGGCATCGACAATGCCGAAAGCCTCGGGCGATAGAAATGCCGCCCAAGCCACCAGCACGGCGGCCAAGCCGACGAGCGAGTGAAAAGCAGCCACGAGTTGGGGCATGTCGGTCATCGCAATGCGACGCGCGGTTATGGCGCCGATAAGCCCGCCAATGCCGATGCCAGCTGCAATAATGCCGAAGCTTTCCATGTTTTTGCTTTGCAGCAAAAACAATGTGGTGGCGATGGCAATCGCCATACCGACCATGCCAAAGTAATTGCCTTGGCGTGATGTCTCGGGTGACGACAAGCCACGCAGCGACAGAACAAAGAATACGCCAGAGGCGAGATAAAGTAGCGAAGATAGGTTTGCACTCATGGGATCAGGCCTCTACTTGTCTTTTTTACGGTACATGGCGAGCATGCGCTGGGTTACCAGAAAGCCGCCAAAAATATTGATTGAGGCCAGCACAACCGCGCCAAACCCAAGCCAACGTGTCATTTGACCCGAAATGTCATTGCTGCCGACTTCGGCGCCAATGGCCACCAAAGCGCCAACAATAATAACCGAGGAAATCGCATTGGTAACCGACATCAGCGGCGTGTGCAGCGCTGGCGTAACCGACCAGACCACATAATAGCCGACGAAAACGGCCATTACGAAAATGCTCAATAGATAGACAAAAACATCAGCGTTCATTATTTCGCTCCCTTCGCGGCCGCTTTTTTAGCGGCAGGTTTTTTCGCAGCTGGCTTTTTCTTGGCCGCTACTTTTTTGGCAGGCGCTTTTTTAGCGGCAGGTTTTTTCTTGGCTGCGGGTTTCTTTTTATCCGCTTTGGCCGCAGGCTTGGTAACCAGCGCAGGATGCACAATACTGCCGTTTTGGGTCAGCCCAATGCCAGCAATAATTTCATCTTCCCAATCCAAAGCCAGCGACTTCTTATCTTTATTGTAAAACGCATCTAAGAAGTTAAACAGATTGCGCGAATAAAGCTCCGACGCATTGCCTGCCAAACGACCTGGCACATTTTCATGCGCCACAAGTTTCACGCCTTTATGCTCGCTTACTTTGCCCATTTTCGACAGACGGCAATTGCCGCCTTGTTCCACGGCCAAATCAACCAGCACAGACCCTGGCTTCATGCCTTCCAGCATTTTCTTGGTCACCAGCTCCGGCGCCGGACGACCCGGGATGAGCGCGGTGCAAATCACAATATCTTGTTTGGCGATATGCTCGGTTACCAAAGCGGCTTGGCGCTTTTTATAATCGGCGCTCATTTCTTTGGCATAGCCGCCAGCGGTTTCGCCGCTATCGTCTTCATCGGCTTCGACCATCACGAAGGTGCCGCCAAGGCTTTCCACTTGCTCGGCCGCAGCACGGCGAACATCGGTGGCCGATACAATGGCGCCCAAACGTTTGGCGGTCGCAATGGCTTGCAAACCAGCCACGCCGGCGCCCATAACAAAAATACGCGCCGCAGGCACTGTGCCAGCCGCCGTCATCATCATCGGCAAAGCCCGACCATATTCATGCGTCGCATCCAAAACCGCTTTATAGCCAGACAGGTTTGACTGCGAAGACAAAACATCCATCGACTGCGCCCGGGTAATCCGAGGCATGAGTTCCATGGCCATGGCTTGAATTTTCGCTGCCGCGTAAGATTTCACTTGGGCGGCGTTTTGATAAGGGTTCAACGTCGCGATTAAAACCGCATTGGCCTTCATGGCTTTGACGTTGGCCGCACTTGGGGCGCGCACGCCCATCACCACATCCGATTTTTTCAAAGCCGCCGAAACCGCTTTCGTCAGATTGGCGCCAGCCTCTTTATAGGCCGCATCCGAAAATCCAGACGCCGCACCGGCTCCCGCTTCTACTGTGACGGAAATGCCCATAGCGGACATTTTTTTCACCGTTTCCGGCGTGGCCGCAACGCGCGTTTCGCTGGTTGCTTCCTTTAAAACAGTTAGGCTTACAGCCATACTCATCTCCTCAAATTATCGAAAAACCGTTCGCTATGCGCGAGCCAGGGCGTCAGAAATTAGGTTTTAGTCGTAAACAAATACGAGCAGAAACACCAAAATCAGCGCAACGCCAATGCAGCCCCATTTGGAATAGGTCAGAAAGCTATCATAGGTGCTCTCATGTTCAGGGCGGTTCATTTCGTCGCCCCACTCTTGGCTGTTTGTGTCGTCACTCATAGTCTTCTCCAAGCTTGAATATGGCCGCGAATATAGCAGATGCTTGCGTCTGAGCAAGCCTCCGTTTTCATCTAATCTTGGCGGGCTTCGCCATCATGCACCGAGCCGTAAAAGGCTGGCTGCCCGAGTGTTTCCAGCGCGCCCGCGCGTTGCAAAATAGTCACCAAATGCGCCGCCCATTTATCTTGCCCCGCCGCATCCGCCACTTCGTCTTGGCGCAATTCGATAAGCGCATGCGCCAACCCATTTCGCGTGCCATGGCGATACAGGCAATCCTCTTTCAAGCGACCCGAGTAAGGCACATTGTCGCCATAGCAAACCTCGCCAAGCTCGCCCATATAGCCATCGACCACTTGCTTCAATCGGTCGTCTTTATCCCATAGCACCGACATCTGCCAAGGCCTCGGCGCGCCGCGCCAGACCGGCGTAAAACTATGAATGGCCATAATGATGGGGGCAATGCCATCGGCTTTAGCTCTGGCCAAAGCGGTTTCAATCGCTTGCGTGTAGGGCGTATAAAACGCATCCACGCGCGCCTGCCATTGCGCTTTATCTTGAAACGGGTCGACGGCTGCATTGGCGGGAATCACCGCGCCATCCGAGAGTTTCATCACCAAAGTCGGGTCGTCCAGCCCCCGATTGGGGTCAATCAATAGGCGCGAAAATTGCGACGCCACCAAGGGACAGCCCAAAGCCTTCGAGATACGCATGGCGACGGGCAAGGCGCCGGGGTCATAAGCAATATGGCGCGCCAACTCGCTGGGCGGCAAACCGAGGCTATCTAATTCGGGCGGAATATAATTGCTGGCATGGTCGCAAAGCAGCAGAAAGCGTTTGTCGCCATCCAAATGACGGGTCAAAAAAGCGGGCGTCTGGGGGTCAAGCGACACGAGGCGGCTCGGCTCTTATTTGGCTTTGACGAGCTGATGCTTGCCAGAATTGACTTTGCCATTTTTCAAAAACCGCAAAACCTGCGCGGTAATTTCTGCGTTCCATGTGTGGTGCAGCAAATGGCCAGCCCCGGCGAGTTCGATCAATTCCACATCGGGTCGTTTTGCGAGAAACGGCATGGCGTTATAATTTATCGAAACGGTCGGGTCGCTATCGCCGTGCAAAATCATCAATTTGCCTTGCGTGCCTGGCATATCTTCATAGCTGGTCTGCATATCGGCCAAATGATGGCGCAAGTTCAGCGCATAAACGGCATTGGTAATAAACGCCTTGGGCTGCAAAATAAGCGCCAGCGCGCTGTCTTTGACATATCCATCGGGCATTACTTCGGGATGGGCTGCGCCCGCCGCGCCTGAATCGAGCTGCGTCGCGCCATATTTACCCAAAGTGATATGCGTAAAAATCGTGCCGATAATCGGCGTTGTCGCCAAACGATAAGCCCAAAAATCGGGGCCATACCAAGGAATAATCGGTGGTGCCAGCATAATCGAGCCAGCTATTTCTGGCCCCAAAATATGGGCATAGGCCAAAGCCACAGAGCCGCCCCAGCTTTGCCCAATCACCACGGGCTGCTCAAAACCCAAAGCGCGCACGGCTTGGTGAATTTCTCGCGCTTGCTTGCGCGGGTCGGACATTTCCAGATTGTCTATTTTATTAACCGAGCGCCCAATGCCTGGACGGTCGAAAGCCAGCACGGTGCCATGCGGCGACAGGCTTTCGCCCAAGGCCAGCATCATGTCTTGTGCATTGGCGCTGGAGCCATGAATGAGAATAAATACCGGATGGTTTTTTGCCGAGCCTTGATAATCGCGGCGCAAATAATGCAGCGTGGCCTTATCGGTTTCGATAAATTGCCCTTGAGGCGGCAAATCCGACAGCAATTGGCTACGCACACGAATATCGTGCAGCCACAGGCCAATACCTAAAATAACAATGACAGCAGAAAAACTGACCAAGATTTTAATCATAAGACCACTCATGACGCTCTCCTTCGAGAAAGGCGCACCAAACGGGCTTGCGTTAACCTTGGCGGGCTTTGAAACGTTTATTTGTTTTGTTGATCACGTAAAGACGACCACGGCGGCGAACCAGTTGATTTTTCTGGTGGCGATCACGCAAGGATTTAAGCGAATTGCGGACTTTCATCGTCGGCTCCATAATTTTTTAAACGGGGCTATCCCCAGAAGCGCAGAACATATGGGACAAGCGCCCAGCTGTCAAGCGGCCCAAACAGACAAACACAAGCGCCACCGAAGCGCGATAAAACAGGCTTGGCAAGGCGGCGAAATCGTGTAATTTCTGCCCACCTATCCCACACTCAGGAGCCATGTGATGAAAGCGTTAAATGGGGGTCAACAAGACTTACTGCCCAAAGGCGAGCTTATAGACTTTGAACCCGAATGGTTTCAAAAGGCCATTGCCCAGACCCCAAAAGACCATTCCGTCGCCTTCCAAGACGCCCAATTGCACTACCGCCGATGGGAGGGTCCCAGCCCCGACGCCCCCAATATGGTGTTGGTGCATGGCGGCGGCGCGCATGCGCGTTGGTATGATTTCATCGCCCCCCTGCTGACCCCTTATTATAATGTCATCGCGCTCGACCTGCCCGGCATGGGCGATAGCGGCTGGCTTGCCGCTTACAAACGCGAAATTATGGCAGAAGCCGTCATCACCATGATCCGCGATGCGAATTTCCCATCCAAACCAGCGCTCATCGGCCACAGTATGGGCGGTATGGTGTCGCTGATGACGGCTCATATGTTTGCGCAAGAGTTAGCCGCTTTGATGATTTGCGACTTCTACGTCAAGCCACCGCAAGCGCAAGAAGAATGGTATATGGAGGAAGACGAAAACGGCGAGCTGCGCCCGCGTCCGACGATGGACACCCGCGTCTATGAAGATTATGACACCGCGCTTGGCCGCTTCCGTTTGCAACCCGAACAGCCGTGCGCCAATCAATTCATCGTCGATTACATTGGCGCGCATTCTTTGCGCGAAGTCGAAGGCGGTTGGACGTGGAAGTTTGACCCGCATATGTATCGCAATTTTCCAATCGGCAATGATTGGTCGCAAATGTATGAAAATCTGCCGCTGCCGCTTTCTTGCATGTATGGCGAGCTGGCCAATGATTACGAAAAAATTAGCCGCCAAGACGTGATTGCCTTTATGAAATCCTTGCGCCCCGACGCCCCGCATTTTGATCTGCTGGGGGCGCGCCACCACGTATTGCTAGACCAACCGCTGGCTTTTGCCTCGACTTTGGTTTTGCAAATGCAGGCTTGGAAATCGCAAGAGGTTTTTTAGGCTTACTGATGGCCAGATGGGCGCGATAAAGTTTCTTCTTCGACCTCGTCCACATCGATTTTCGCTTCCAACATATCGAGCTGCGGCGAGCGCGTGGTGAACAACATGACGGCCGATAAAACCAAAGCCACCACAAAGGGCCCGGTCGGCGCGATGAGATAAAGCGGCATAATCAACACCGGCACGAAAACAATCCCCACGGCGGCGGTCGAACTATTCAGCCCTGCCACAGCGCCTTGCTCTTCTGGCGTTACGGCCAGCGAGCCGCCCGCTGCCACGGCTGGCCGCATAAGCCCACTGCCCAAACCTTGCAGGGTCAGCGATAAAGCAAACAGACCCGAATTCATCGGGATAAGCAGCAGCGAAATGCCGATGGTATTGATTAAAATACCCCAAAACAAAAGGCTGCGAACCGACGCATGAAGGCGCGGGATAATCACCAATTGCGCGAATAAAGTCGCCATGGCCATCGACATCATGGCCACGCCCACGACTTGCGCGGTTTCTTGACCGCTCAAATGCATCGTGTCCATAACAAAGAAAGCCGCCACTTGCATAATCGCCGCGCTGGTGGTGGAAACCGCGACGCCCATGAATAAAAACAGTCGAATGCGTTTATCGAGAATCTTCAACCGCGGGCCTTGCTTATAGCTGCCGGCGGGTCGGCGTCTTTCGGGCAAGAACATGGCAATGGCAATGGCGCCGCCGAGGGCAAAAATGGCCAAAGCAAAAAACGGCGCCAGCAAATGAAACGCCGCTAAGGCTGCGGCAAACCCTGGCCCTAAAATCGTTCCCATGCCGAAGGCCGCGCCAATGGCGGCCACGCCGCTGGTGCGTTCTTCGCGCGAGGTGCGGTCGGCGATATAGGCTTGCGCGGCCGAGGGCGTGCCAGAGCCAAATAGGCCAAAGATAGCGCGCACTAAAATCATCAAAACATAAAGGCTCATCAACGGCAGAATGCCCTTATCGCCCAAGGCCAATAAAATGCCAAAGCCGCCGGTGGAAATGCCAAAACCTGCCAGCCCCAATAAGATGACGGGTTTGCGCCCCCACACATCGCTGCGCCGCCCCCAAAAGGGGCTCATCACCACCCATAGAACCGCCGACAGGGTGAAAATAGCGCTGACTTGAATTTCGCTTAAGCCGAGGTCGCGAGCCACGGGGGGAAAAATCGCGAAGAATAAAGACTGCCCCATGCCGAGCGCCATCAAGCTGACAAACAGCAAAATCATGCCGCGCCTGCGTTCGGCTGCCGAGGTAAACGTATCTTTTTCTAAATTCACGAGCGTTCCAATTCGTTGTTTATTCTTACTTGTGTCCGGCTAGCTTAACCGAACGCCAGGCGCTTAGAAAAACAAAATAAAACGATAGGCTCCAAAACAAAACCCGAACCCCTAATGGCAATTGCGCTGCCAAACCGCCTTGATGGCCATGCCATAAATGCACGCCCACCAAACCCGTCCAGACAATCAAAGCCGGAATGGTGAGGCGGCGCAAAGAAACCACCCGAATGGGATGCGCCACTAAAATGGGCGCAAACACCAGGACGGATAAAACCCCGATGAGCCAAAGATTAACCATGGCACTGGTTTGAAACATCACCATATAAAAGACGACAATATTCCACAGCGCGGGAAACCCGCGAAAATCATTCTCGGCCGTCTTTAGCTCGCGATTGGCAAATGTGTAAAGCGACGACATCAGCAATACAGACGTGGCAGGGATAGCCCAGCCCTCTGGCACCAGCTCAAACCGATAGACGATAAGCGCAGGAATAAAACAATAAGACACATAGTCGATAACATGGTCGAGAATGGCGCCATCGATTTGCGGCAAATGTTTCGACACTTCCATGCCGCGCGCCAAGGGCCCATCCAAGCCGTCGACAATCATCGCTACGGCCAGCCAAAGCAAAGCCAAATAAGCCTCGCCCTGCCAAATGGCATCGACCGAGAACATCACCGGAATGAGACCCGAGGCGGTGAATACATGCACGAGGCCAGCTGCGGTTTTTTGCTGGCGGGAAGATTTTATCTTTTGAGATGTTTTTGTCATTAGTACCAAGCCTGTTCTTCGCGCGCGCGTTTCAAATCGCTTTGCGCCATCATCCCTACTAGCGCTTCAAAATTCACGCTGGGTTTCCAATTCAATTTTTCTCGCGCCTTGCTGGCATCGCCCACCATTGGATCGGGTTCGCTGGGGCGGTAGAAATTTTGGCTGACGCCAATCATTTGCCGACCCGTCTTGCGGTCCATGCCTTTGGCCTCTAGCCCCTCGCCTTCAAACTCGATATCCAAGCCGACGGCTTTGGCAGCCAATTCCACGAATTGCTTTACCGTATGGGTTTGCCCTGTCGCGACAACGTAATTATCGCCCTCATCTTGTTGCAGCATCGCCCACATGGCTTCAACATAATCTCCCGCAAAGCCCCAATCCCGCGCATTGTCGAGATTGCCCAACAGGAGGGTTTGTTGGCCGCCACACGCGATTTGCGCCAAGGTCGCGGTAATCTTGCGGGTAACAAATTCCATGCCGCGCAAGGGGCTTTCATGGTTGAACATAATCCCGTTAGAGGCGTGTAATCCATAGGCTTCGCGATAATTCACCACCGCCCAATAGGCAAATAATTTGGCCACACCATAGGGCGAGCGCGGGTGAAAATCTTGGGTCTCGTTCACGGTGCCTTTGGCTTTGAGGCCAAAAATCTCACTGCTGGAAGCCTCAAACAGGCGCGCCTCTGGCAAGACTAATTTCACCGCCTCCATCAAGCGCAAGGGGCCCAAGCCCGAGGTTTCGCCGGTATAAAGCGGTTGTTGGAAACTGGCTTGCACGGAACTTTGCCCGCCGAGATTATAAATCTCATTGGGTTCCACCTCTTCGATAAGGCGCACAATGGAGGTGAAATCTTGCATATCGAGGGTTTTCAGCTCGACCTCTTGCGCCACCTCCAGCGACACCAATCGCGGCAAGTTGAGGGTCGAGCTACGCCGCACGGCCCCGACCACGCGATAGCCTTTATCGACCAAAGATCGGGCAAGGTAGGCTCCATCTTGACCGGTTATTCCGGTTATCAGGGCTGTTTTTTGGCTCACAAGTTCCTCATGGATGCGTATCGTCTACAAACTCATTAATCTGCTTCCCTTGTAACGGCATTGAGCAGGCGGGGCAACGCCATTGCTTAGGCGGAGCGGGGGGGGCTTAGGCGGAGCGGGGGGGGCTTAGGCGGAGCGGGGGGCTTAGGCGGAGCGGCGGGCGCAAGCCAGCAATGGACAAACCCGCGCGAACGCGATACGAAGAAAAGAAATCAGCCAAGTTTTGTAAATTGCGGAGATTGTCGTGGGACAGAAAAAAGCTCTTATTACTGGCGTAACGGGTCAAGATGGCGCCTATCTGGCGCGTCTCTTGCTTAGCAAAGGCTATGAAGTCCATGGCATGAAACGCCGCGCTTCTTCGTTTAACACGCAGCGCGTCGATGGCATTTATGCCGATCCGCACGATAGCGAAACCAACTTTCACTTGCATTACGGCGATATGACCGACAGCAGCAATATCATGCGCTTGGTGCAATCTATCGAGCCAGATGAGATTTACAATCTGGCCGCGCAAAGCCACGTGCAGGTAAGCTTTGAAACAGCCGAATATACCGCCAATGCCGACGCCTTTGGCACTTTGCGGTTTTTGGAGGCCATTCGCACTTTGGGCTTGGTCGATAAAACGCGGTTTTATCAGGCCTCGACATCCGAGCTTTACGGCAAAGTGCAAGAAGTGCCGCAAAGCGAGACCACGCCGTTTTATCCACGCAGCCCCTATGCGGTTGCGAAACTTTACGCTTATTGGATTTGCGTCAATTACCGCGAAGCCTACGGCATGCATGTCTCGAACGGAATTTTGTTCAACCATGAAAGCCCGATGCGCGGCGAAACTTTCGTGACGCAAAAAATTGCCATGGCCGCAGCCGCCATTGAGGCGGGTCATCAAGAGAAATTATATCTCGGTAATTTGGACGCCAAACGCGATTGGGGGCATGCGCGCGAATATGTCGAAGGCATGCACGCCATCATCAACCATAAAGAGGGGGATGATTTTGTTTTGGCGACCGGGCGCACAGAAACCGTTCGTCGTTTTGTGGAGCTGGCTTTTGCCGAGGTCAATCGCGAGATTGTCTGGGAAGGCGAAGCTGTCCAGGAAGTCGGCAAAGATGCCAAGACGGGCAAAACGCTGGTCGAGATTGACCCACGCTATTTCCGCCCGACGGAAGTGGAACTGCTCATCGGCAACCCGAGAAAAGCTAAAGATGTGCTGGGATGGGAAGCCAAAATTGAGTTGGAAGCCTTGGTCTCCGAAATGGTATCCGTGGCGCTTCACAACGCCCAACAGCCCCAACCCACAACCAAATTGGCTGACTTTTGATGTATAATCTGGCCGGCAAAAGAGTCTATGTAGCCGGCCATAATGGCATGGTTGGCCGCGCCGTCGTGAAAGCCCTCGCGGGCGAAAACTGCACGGTTCTGACCGCCGAACGCCAAGACGCCGACCTGCTTCGCCAAAGCGAAGTCGAGACTTGGATGGCCCATCAAAAGCCGGATGCCTTGGTGGTTTGCGCCGCGCGTGTGGGCGGTATTTTGGCCAATGACACTTATCCGGCGGATTTCATTTATGACAATTTAATGATTGAAGCCAATCTCATCCGCGCAAGCTTTGACATTGGCGTCGAGAAGCTTTTGTTTTTGGGCAGCAGCTGTATTTACCCCAAGCTGGCGCCGCAACCGATAGCAGAGGAAGCCTTGCTGACGGGCGCTCTAGAGCCGACCAATGAATGGTATGCCATCGCCAAGATTGCGGGCATTAAAATGTGCCAAGCCTATCGCAAGCAACATGGCGTCGATTTTATTTCGGCCATGCCAACCAATCTTTATGGCCCCCACGATAATTTCGATTTGCAATCGAGCCACGTCATCCCGGCGCTGATGCGCAAATGCCATGAAGCCAAATTGGCGGGCGAGGCGACGATGGAAGTCTGGGGATCTGGCAAAGTCATGCGCGAGTTCTTACACGTCGAAGATTGTGCAGCGGGCATTGTCTTTTTGCTGAAACATTATTCTGACATGAGCCACGTCAATCTCGGCACCGGCGAAGATGTCACCATCCGCCAATTGGCCGAAACGATAACCAAAACCGTGGGCTTTGAAGGCAGTTTGGCTTTTGACGCCAGCAAACCCGATGGCACGCCGCGCAAATTGCTGGATGTATCGAAAATAAACAACCTCGGATGGCGCCACCAACTCGACCTAGAAACGGGTCTGGCAGCGGCCTATCAATGGTTTGTGGAGAACGCCGCATGACGGTTTTCATCGTGACGCAAACTTTCCCGCCCCAAATGGGAGGGATGGAAGGCGTGATGAAAAGCCTAGCCGAAAAATTTGCACGGCATCTGGCTGACACGCAAGACGTTATTGTTCTGCCCGACAAACCCTATATCGCCGACACGCCCTATCAGCTTCACCAAACCAAACGTGCCAAACCGTTTCGGGCGATGAGCAAGCGACGCTGGTTAGCAAAGCGTTTGAAAACCGACGATGTCGTGATTTGCGATAGTTGGAAATCAGTCGCCGCCGTGCCGCCGCACAAAGGCACATTGGCGGTATTGGCGCATGGACAGGAATATTTAAAATCGGGGCGTCGCGCCAGACGCGTGCAAAAAGCGTTAAACCGCGCCAGCCACATTGTCGCCAGCTCTGCTTTCACCTTGAATTTGGTCGAGAGCGGCTGGCAGGTAGACCACGCCAAAACCATCGTCATCCCCCCGACCTATATGCTGCCCGATGAAGCGGCAGAGCGCGTGGCACAAAACGCCCGCGCTGCAAAAACGCCGATTGAGCTGCTCAGCATATGCCGTTTGGAAGCTCGCAAAGGTTTGGTTCCAAGCCTGCAAGCCCTCGCGCGCCTTGACGCCGCTCTGCCCGATTGGCGCTGGCGCATTGGGGGCAGCGGCCCACAAGCCGATGTTTTGGCGGCAGCCATCCCCTCGCTGGGCTTGCAAGATAAAGTCACTTTATTGGGGCGCGTCGAAGAGGCGCAAAAACAGGCTTTGCTGGCAAAAGCCGATGTCTTTCTCATGCCCTCTTTTCAGGACGGAGAAAGCCTTGAAGGTTTTGGCATAAGTTACGCAGAAGCGGCTCGCTTTGGGGTTGCCTCCATCGCTGGCACGGCTGGCGGCGCGCCAGAGGCCGTGCGCGATGGCGAAACTGGCTGGTGCGTCGATACGCTCAACACAGCCGAGCTAGACGCCGCCTTACAACAAGCCTTGAGCGACGCAAAATTGCGCGAAACCTTTGGCGAGGCAGCGCGCCTTAATTATGCTCAACGATTGAACGGCGCTATGGCTTTCTCTCATTTTCTTGAGTTTTTAAGGCGCTAAAACTTTACCCTTAATCTGCTCGTCCAAATAAGCTATAACCACGGCATTGGCGAAAGGTTTATTTGTGGCCCAAAAATTTACGACAGCGAGCTTCGTCTTGCTTATCCTCATCGGGCCTATTTTAGCATTGGCCATTAAAGGATTTTCTGCATTGCTCGCCTTGGCTGGACTTTTGTCCACGGTAGCGCTTGTTTCGCAAGGTAAGTGGCTGCGCCTCTCCCAAGCAAAACAACATGGCGCCTCGCTCGCCCTGCTCGCTTGGGTAAGCCTATCCGCCATTTGGAGCGCGCATGACGACGCTGGCAATAAATTGGTTCAGCTTCTCCTCAGTATCTTTTTCGCCACCAGTCTATTCCTTCTCTTTGCGCAATTGAGCGACGATGAGAAAGCCATCTGGCGCCGGCGCATTTCCATTTCCATCGGCTTCGGCCTTGGCTTATCGCTGCTGCTCGGCCCGTGGCATCTATATGCGCCCACCCTAGGCGAGGCGGTGAGTTCAGTGCTTGAGCTCATCCGCCAAGTCAATCGATCGCTGACGATTGTCGCGGTTCTTGTGTTCATTTATGCGGGCTCCCTGGTAAAGACCCGCCCGCGCACAGCTTACGCGCTTCTGGCCGTGACGACGACGGTGGCCTTTTATTCAGAAAGCCAATCGGCGGCTCTGGCGATGACGTTTGGATTATTGGCCATCGCCATGGCGCGCCTATCGGTAGCCATCACACGGCGCTTGATATTGGCCAGCTTTGCCCTTTCCCTGCTCCTTATTGCTCCATTTAGCATTCGCGCATTCGAACAAAAATGGAGCGACACTTATTTACCCCAAGCCATTCAAAACACCGCCGCCCCAAATATTCGCTCGTGGATTTATTATGTCTATTCGAAAGAGTTTTTATCGACGGCTACCTTCGGGCGGGGCTTACAATCAAGTCGTCATTTTAATCCCGAAAATTTGGAAACTTACACCAAACCATGCGAACAAATGCCGCGAGCCTATAGCTTTTGCGCAACAGCATTGGAAAACCAACGTGTGGCTTCCCATGCACATAATCTATTTCTCCAAATATTGTTTGAACTTGGCATTGTCGGCGGTTTTTTAACTTTGCTGGCGCTGGGTAAATGGCTCCCTAGAAAGCAATCGGAAAATGAAATTTGGCGAACCGGAGCTTGGGCTGCCGCTATGGGTACGCTGATGTTTAGTTATAATTTTTGGCAAGCTTGGCTGATGGCCAGCCTGCTGATTTGCGCGTTTTGTGCGACTATATTGCTGCCTGACGACGCGGCGGAATAGCTTTATGAATTTCACCTCTTTCCACGCCAATTTGGCGCTCGCCACTTTTGCCATCAGCATCGTCATGAGCTTTATCTTGGTGCCCGTCGCGCGGCGCATTGGCTTGGTCGACAAGCCGGGTGGGCGCAAAACCCATGCGGGAGATATTCCCCTGCTCGGCGGCGTGGTTATTTTCATAAGTTTCCTCGCCGTCTGTGCCTATCTATCTGCTCTTAATGGCGCGCTGATAAGTGCCATGGCTCTGCTATTGTTCTTGGGTCTTTATGACGACCGCTATGATTTAAAACCCACTTATAAGTTACTCGGCCAAGTCGGCGCCGCCCTCATCCTCATGTTGGCTGGCGACATTCACATTACCTCGCTGGGCAGTTTACCAGGCGGTGGCGAATTACGGCTCGGCCTTTGGGGTTTTCCGTTCACGCTCATCGCCATTGTGGGCTTAATCAATGCGCTCAACATGAGCGATGGTATCGACGGGCTAGCCTCCAGTCTAACGCTTATGGCCTTGGCACATCTGGTGATGGCCATGCACCTGATTGGCCGACCTTTGGATGAGGGCGTGCTGGTCGAAATCATTGTCTTCAGTGCGGCAATATTTGGGTTTTTTATTCTGAACCTTGGCTTGGTTAAAAACCGGAAGATTTTCCTCGGTGATACGGGGTCTATGATACTGGGTCTGTTTCTCGCCTATCACCTGATTTTGGCCAGCCAACGCCAGCCCCTAACCGATACGCTGCCGACTTCGCTTGTGCCATGGATGGTGGCTCTGCCGGTTATGGATACACTCACCCTCATCTATCGGCGCATTCGCCAAGGCCTATCGCCCATGGCGCCAGACCGCACGCATTTGCATCACCTACTCATTGACACAGGCCTATCCGCGCGCGCCACCCTGATTGTCATGCTGGTGATGGCCGATATCTTATTCTGGTCAGGCTTTGCCTTGGGCCATTTTGGTGGCTTTGTGGCAGGCTTTGTTTTCGTTTTATTGCCGATTTTTTACTATGGCTTGGTCACGAAAAAATTATCCTCCAAAACCCATTAGAGGTGGATTAGCAAGCCTTCGACGCAAGATGAGCTGTGTCACCCTAGCGGGAGTAATGACTATATTGCTGGAGCTTAGAAAGTATTTTCAACAAAACTGTGGCGGGCGCAAAATAACCGGCGCGTAGTGCGATCCAAAAATCTTCTGTCGATTTTTTCAAAAGATTGCGCGCACCCGCATTGCTAATGCCACCGGTGCGCATATGAACCAAGGTTTCTGGTAGATAGTCCATTTTGTCGCCGAAAGTTTGAAATAAACGCAAAATGAAATCATAATCCGCCGAGATTTGATAGCGCGTGTCAAAACCGCCCAATTCGTCATATACCTCGCGACGTAAAAATATCGTCGGGTGCGGCGGCATCCAGCCTAAATGCAGCTTGGCGCGCATAAAGTTACCCGCCTTCCAGTAGCGCACGATTTTCTCGACATCGTGCGGGCTGACATATTTTAAATCACCATAAAGGCCTAGGAGGTCTGGATTGGCTGCAAATTTCTCTGATATTTTCTGCAGCGTATGGGGCGACGCGTAAAAATCATCCGCGTGCAACAAGCCGATAATAGCGCCGGTGCAATTGGCAATACCTCTATTTAATCCGTCATAAATGCCGTCGTCCGGCTCGCAGAAGAAAGTTACCTGTTCATAGTTGGCAATAATATCGTTGGTGCCATCCGTGGATTGCCCGTCTTGCACCAGATGTTCTGCGTCGACGCCTTGCTGGCTGGCCACAGAATCCAAAGTGCAGGCTATCGTTGCCGCAGAATTATAACTCACAGTTACAATAGAGATTTTTTCTTCAAGCATCTTTAGTGTATCCAGATAGTGATTTTCGTCAACAATGCACGAGAAAGGTTAACGCTTGTGTGACTTACATCATAATGTCGCCCGCTGCCGTAAAATCAAGCGGCGATTAACGCCCAAGTTCAAAGGGCCACATCGTATCATACACACTCTTTCGAGTTGTCTTGAACAATAAAGGAAAGCCCACGACGACGCTAGCGTAAGATAAAGCCGTCGCATAGGCGGCCCCGAGGACGCCATATTTTGGAATTAAATAGAAATTCAACCCAATATTGACGATGGCGCCTGCTCCCGTAAAAATCATTGTGTAAATTTGTAAATTTTCCGCCATCAGCCAATTGTTCCGAGACAAACTCAGGCTAACAAAAACCCCGCCTAATATTTGCACCAGAAGAACCGGATGCGCGCTTGCATAAGGCGTGCCGTAAAGCCCCAGTATCAAAGTCTCGCCCAGCCAGAAAATAAGCAATATTGCGGCACCAGACAATCCCCACATCAGCCGATGCAGCTTGCGCAGATTACTCGAATAATCGGCCGGATTGGTATCTCGCGACGCCACCGAGCTCGGAAATACCGAAGCTGCAATTGCCGCTGGCACGAAATACCATATCTCGCTAATGCGAACGGCGGCGGCATAAATACCCACGCTCTCCTGCCCCAGCAGAACCCCCAATATCACCTGGTCGATACGCATGTAAATCACCACACCCAAACCCGCCACTAAGATAGGTAAAGCCTCTTTAACCAAAGGCTTTATCTCCGCAAAATTAGGTCGCATCGACAAGCGGATAGGCGTGAAGCGCCACAGCGCGAACAAAAATGCCAAGGCCAAAAGCGTCGCCTCAACAACCAACAACCAAATAAAAGCCATCAGTGGCATTTCGGTGAGAATGAAATAAATGCGCACAGCCGCCATGCATAAGAAAACACCACTCTCTGCCAGAATGGTAATGCGTGACTGCATTTGGCTTTCAAACCAAGAGCGCACGATATCTGTCGATTTCATCACCAAGGTTAAGCTTAAGATGGCGATAAGGTAAGTTGGCAAATAGGGCGTCTCCCACGAAATCGCAATCCCCGCCGTCAATGCCGCGCCAAGCCCCCCCACGAAGCACAAAGCCACAAACCCTGCCGATATAATATTATTGGCGTGCTTGGGTCGCTTCACCACTTCGCGCACAACCACACCATGCAGCCCAAGTCCGGTAATCACCGCGAGGATGCCAATCACAGAGAGCGCAAAATTATACTGACCAAATTGTTCTGGCCCAAAAACCCGCGCCATCCAAATGACGATTAAAACGCTGAGCCCCATGCGAAAAACTCGATCCATCAGCATCCAGCCAATGTTTTTGGTAACCGCAAGACGCTTTTCCGTGCCAATGAGTTGGCGTGAAATTAGCGCGAGGATGGACCGAAGCTTCACCATGGTAAAACGCATTTTTTCAAATAATCAATATTAGGGTCGCAAAACGTAGGTCTAAAGAACAAGCGAAACCCAGCCGCCATATCGGCCACCCCAGTGATTTTGCGTGTTTGGCTCATGAGCGTCCGTAATTATCCTCTAGGCGCACAATGTCATCTTCGCCGAGATAACTGCCGCATTGCACTTCGATTAAGATTAATTCATCCGTGCCAATATTCGTCAGGCGGTGTTTTTCCCCCAAAGGAATATAGCGATACTCTCCCGGCTTGGTTTCCAGCTCCTCATCGCCCACTTGCACCAAGGCGAGGCCTTGCACGACCACCCAATGTTCAGCGCGCTTATGGTGATATTGCAAACTCAATTGCTGGCCAGGCTGCACGCTAATGCGTTTTACCTGATAGCCGGTCTCGTGTTTCAGCGTGGCATAAGTGCCCCAAGGCCGCGACACGACCGCTGGCAATTGCGTGGTCGCCTGCATAAAGGCATCGCCCGCTTTCAGCGCATCGACAAAAGTTTTTACCTGCTGGCTATCCGCCCGATTGGCCACCATCAGGGTGTCGGGCAAATCAATAATCACCAGATTATCGACTCCCAAAGTCGCCACTATTTTTTCGGTCTGGCTGAAACTTTCAATATGCGTATTGCGCGTATCGACCTGCATCAAACGATTGTCAGCCACGCCAATCGCGCTATTGCCGTCGGCCGATTTAGACTGCGCGGCCGCTACCGTATCCCACGTGCCAACATCGCTCCACCCAAAGCCGGCAGGCACGGTCATCACGGTTTCGGCGGGTTCAAACACGGCATAATCAATGCTGATGTCGGGCTGGGCTAAAAACGCCGCTTCTTCAAAACGGCGCACGCCGCCTTCTAGCGTGCTGGTGGAAAAGCAATCCGCCGAGGCCGACCAGACATCGGGCGCATGCGATTTCAGCGCGTGCGCCATCGCGGCGGCAGAGAAATAAAACATGCCGCTGTTCCAGAAATAGCGACCACTGGCGAGATATTCCTGCGCCGTTGGCAAATCTGGTTTCTCGACAAATTGGCGAACTGGCGCGGGGTCTTTTCCGGCTTGCGCCACTTCAATATAGCCATAGCCAGTGTCGGGCGCGCTTGGCACAACGCCAAAGGTCACCAAAGCGTCTTGGGTCTCGCTAGCATGGCTCAAGGCCGTGGCTTTTTCCACCGCCTCTTTAAAGGCATCTAAATCGGTCACAATATGGTCGGCAGGCAGCACCAAACAATGCGCCGCCTCGCCAAAAGCCTCTATGACATGATGCACGGCTTGCGCAATCGCTGGCGCCGTGTTGCGCCCTTTTGGCTCCAGTACATAATGAGCGTTCACTTGCGGCGCCGCCTCGGCGATTAAACTTTGCGACAAATGCAAATGATCTTGATTGGTAACAATAAGAACATCGCTTGCGCCTTCCACCAAGGCGCGGTCGAGCGCGTGTGCCAACAGCGGTTTGCCCGCCACTTCCATGAAGGGCTTCGGCTCGGCATGGCGCGAAACAGGCCATAATCTGGAGCCAGCACCTCCTGAAATAATAATCGGAACTAAAGTCATCTCACTTACGCTTTCACAATAGGGGCAGCGCCAGACGTGTTTTTCATGGCGTTGCGCGTGTCGATAATCAAAGCGGCTCTCTTACCAATATACTCATAATCTACGGCGTCATAATCGGTGACAATCAGCCCAGCATCGGCGGTTTGCGTTGGCTCAATATCCACCGACTTGCGGCCCACCCCGCCAACATAACCTGAGTTAGATTTAAAACGCTCGAGCATAGTTCCGCCTCACCGCAAATGGCTTTGTTTCGTTAGCCCTCAAAATAGCCTTCATTCGCAACAAAGCAATTGCTTTTGCGGCTTGGCAAATAGGCTTATGTTGAGGCCATGAAGCCGCCAAAAAAAGCTCTCTCTTACACCGCTGTTTGGCTCGCCAGTCTGGCGGCCTATGCTGCCTTGCCCGCGCATAGCCAAAACCGCCAAGCGCTGGAAGCCGATGAGATTATCCTCGAGGAAACCAGCGGCACAATTACCGCCTCGGGCAATGTGCGCCTAGAGGGCGCCGACGCGGTTTTGACCACCCAAAGCTTGCGCTTAACTCGCCAAACGCCCAAATCGCCAGAACAGCTCACCCTCCCCGACCCGCTGGTTTTGACCCAAGCCAATGGCAGCCAAATCACCGCCGCCTCGGCACAGATGAACCGCACTCTCGAAAGTGGCACGCTGCAAGACTTACGCATGCAATTGCCCAAAGGCGCGCGCCTTCGCGCCGCCGAAGCGACAAAGGCGGGCGCTGAACTTGACCTAAAAGGCGGCGTGTTTACGTCCTGTCCGGCGTGCGAAGAAAACCCCGAGGCCAGCCCCTTATGGCAATTGCGCGCCGGCCGCATTCACTACGACCAAGCCGCACAAGATGTCGTCTATACAAATACCCGCCTTGAAGTCTTCGGCCTGCCCGTCGCCTATCTGCCGTATTTAGCCCATGCCGGCCCAGAAGTAAGCCGCCGCAGCGGCTTTCTCGCCCCCGCTTTCCCGCGCTCCAGCACCTTTGGCCAAAGTGTCGAGACGCCCTATTTCTTCGACCTCGCCAGCCATTATGACCTCACAGTGACGCCGCGCTTTAGCGCCAAACAAGACCCGTTTTTAAAAACAGATTGGCGCCAATTAACGCAAAAAGGCAGCTATCAACTCAGCGCCTATGTGCATCAACCAGACGCGAAATTGGCCGAAGACACGCAAAGAGAAACGCGCGGTGGGCTGGTCGGCTCGGGCGAATTTCGCTTCGACGCTTGGGATGTCGATTTTTCGCTGCAAGAAGCCAGCGATGATTTGTTTTTCAAACGCTATAAAATCTCCGATAGCGCGCGCCTCGAAAACCGCCTTACCGCGACCCGCCTTTGGGACACCCAAGAGCTCACGCTAGAAGCTCGCACCTTTCGCAATACCGTCGATGCCGAAGTCGCCGCCACCGTCGATAGCCTTCTGCCCTCGCTCACCCATCAGATTTATTTTGATGCCGCCGTCCTTGGCGGACAGCTCGATATGACCCATCGCTTGACCCAAGAGACGCGCGACTTGGGCATTGATGTCAGCCACTTGCAAAGCCAGCTCGATTGGGCGTGGCGTCAAGTCAGCCAAGGCGGCTTGGTTTGGGAGGCCAATAATCGTCTGGTGCTGGACGCCTATCAGTATGGCCAAGAAAAAACCCAGGCTCAAAGCGACGAGATAGACGCGGCCGAAGACCTCTTGGCCGCCAATGCGACTTCGCTCACCGTGTCCTATCCGCTGCAACGCCTCACCGCTGGCAGCCGCCAAACCCTCACGCCCAAAGCGCAAGTGGTGCTGGCCAGCGAAAATGAAAAATACGCCTCCATCCCCTATATCTCGCAAGCCAGTCTCGATTTGACCCGCACGCAATTGTTTCAACCCATCACTCCCAAGAATGAGGCCAACCGCATCAACCTTGGCTTATCGCATGATTTGGATATCTCGAACGGGCTGCGTAGCTCTTTTTTCCTTGGCCAATCGTATAATCTGTCGGACTTGAGCTTCAGTCAAAAATCGGGCTATGGCAACAATGCCTCGGCGCTTTTAGCCGATTGGGCGCTCTATATCGGCCCCCTGACGCTGACCCAAAACGCGCGCCTCGATAAAGACAGCCATGCGATATTGCGCAGCGAAAGCGTGGCCGAGTTGGATTTCTCGGGCTTCTCTGTGGGGCTGGAACATAGTTTTTATGAAGCCGAACAATTGGGCGCTGGCGAAGCCTTGCTAGAAGAAGCGAGCGCGAATTTAGACTGGCAACTGTCGCAAAACTGGAGCCTGAGCGCATCGCAAAGCGAAAACTTAGAAACCAAATCGCGGGTCAAATCCGAGGCGGCTTTTCTCTATGAAGACGATTGCACGATTTTCCAAATCACCATGGAGCGGGATTATTCGCGCGTGGTCGGCACCAGCATCGAGCCGGAAACCAGCGTGAACTTCACGTTTACTTTGAAGACCCTCACCAATTAGCGCCGTGGCACGCGCTCGTCGCTTTCAAAGAAAGTGTAGACCAAGCCAAGACCGCCCGAATAGCCCATCTTATCTTTAAACAGCGGACTGTCCTGATTGGCCGAGCCGTCATAGAACTCGACGTCAAAGCCGCCGAATAGGCGCAATTGCGGGTTCACTGGTATCGATAGGCCAAGCCCAAGCTCCGTGCCGATATAGCCCGCTTTGGCGCTATATTCTGGCCGTGTGGCGGTGGCATATTGCGGGTCGACATCATAAAAATATTCGTTCAACCGCTCGCTACCATTGATCATTTCAATATCCAATTGGATTTCCAAATGCCGATTGCGTTTCGATTTCAGCTCATAAACAAGGGCTGGCTCGACGATAAACCCTTGGTCTTCGAAGCTTCTCAAATCCGTCGCGATAATAGCGCGCGTGCGCAGTTTAATATCAAAATGCGATGTCCATTTGTCATGCTCCCATTGCGCCGCGTGATAAATAATCTGCGGGCCAATCTCGAACAAAAAGTCCAAATCTGGCATGCCATCTCGGTCGTCATCTTCGCTGGCATCGGCGGCCAAAGAGGCGCCGAGCGAGATGTCGAGTTCAATTTTTTCATTGGCAAAAGCCACCGCACGAACTCCGCTTTCTTCGCCGATGGAAAACACTTCGCCGCGATAAATCACATAAGGAATAAATAGCGCTTGGGTCGTATTATCATCGGCGCCTGGATACGTCGGCCCGCTAAACGCGCCGCCGCCGATGCCCGCCTCCCAAAGCGGCTCGGGCAAATCAGCCGCCTGCGAGGAACCGCCTGTAAAAAAACAAGCAGCAAAAAAAGCGACAAGAAAGAAGCGCATGGGGGAGATCCTATTCCGGTTTATTCTAGGCTCGCTTTATACACTCTTTACCTTGGATTCCAAATAAGGCGACTTGCACCACCCCCCTTCCATTGTTTAGGCTTTGGGGCGTTAGGAAGAAAACCATGCAAATTAAAAGTGAAATTGCCGGCAGCGTTTGGAAAGTCATCGCGCAAGAAGGCGCCGAATTGGCCGCCGAGGATGTCATCGTCATTTTGGAATCGATGAAAATGGAAATTCCCATCACCGCGCCCAAAGCGGGGATTTGCGAAAAACTACATGTCCGCGAAGGCGAAATGATTGGCGAAGGCCAGCTTGTCGCCACGTTGAAACTCTAGCGGAGCGCCAATATGACTTGGGACAAGGAAATTGACGAAGTTCAGGCGCGGCGCAAACTCGCCAAACAACAAGGCGGCAAAGCGGCCGTCGATAAGCACCATGAAAAAGGTCGCCTGACCATTCGCGAGCGCATCGATACGCTGCTCGATAAAAACAGTTTTGACGAAATTGGCGAAGGCGCAGGCGTTCCCGAATATGATGCGGACGGCAAATTAACAGATTTTCAGCCCGCCAATTTCATCCTCGGCTTTGGCCAAATCGATGGTCGCAAAGTGATTGTTGGCGGCGAAGATTTCACCGTGCGCGGCGGCTCGCCCAATCCGGCGGGTCTGCGCAAAAGCGTCTATACCGAACAATTGGCGCTGAAATATAAAGTGCCGCTCATTCGCCTGCATGAAGGCGGCGGCGGCTCGGTTGGCGGCACGGGCAATGATAAAGCGCGCCGTCCCTTGGGCGATCCGGTGTTTAGCGAGTCGAGATTTGTGCCGCTCGCCGAAACGCTCTCCAGCATTCCCGTTGCCACGGCCGCTCTTGGCCCCGTGGCGGGGCTTCCGGCGGCGCGGCTTGTGGCCTCGCATTTTTCGGTGATGACGCCAAACGCGGCGGTCTTAATCGCTGGGCCCCAAGTGGTCAAACGCGCGACCGGCCATGATATGACCAAAGAAGAATTGGGCGGCCCGCAAGTGCATTTGGCCAGCGGCGCCATCGATAATCTGGCCGAAGATGAAGCCGACGCCATGCGCCAAATCTCCCGCTTTCTATCTTATGTGCCGGATAATGCTTGGTCGTTTCCAAAGGCGATAACGCCAACCGATAAAATCGACCGCTGCGAAGATGCGCTGGCCTCGATTGTGCCGACCTCGCGTCGCCAACCTTTCCAGATGCGCAAAATCATCGAAATGGTGATGGATCAAGACGCGCAAGGCTCCAGCTTTTTTGAAATGTCGCGCAAATATGGCCCCAGTTTAATCACCGGCTTGGCGCGCCTCAATGGCGAAAGCGTTGGCGTCATCGGCAATGATTGCATGTATTACGCCGGCGCCATGACCGCCACGGCGGCGCAAAAAATGCGGCGCTTCGTCGATTTTTGTAACAGTTTTCACCTGCCCATCATCAGCTTTGTCGATGAGCCAGGCTTTATGATTGGCCCCGATAGCGAAGCGGCTGGCACCATTCGCCATGGCACGGCGGCCATATCGGCGGTGCTGCAAAGCCGCGTGCCTTGGGCTTGCGTGCAGGTTTTGAAAGCTTTTGGCGTGGCGGCTCAAGCCCATTTTGGCCCCGACGCCTATATGCTCAATTGGCCGAGCGCGGCCAGTGGCGCTTTGCCCGTCGAGGGCGGTGTGGCGGTCGCCTTCGGGCGCGAGATTGCCGCCGCCGAGGACCCTGCGGCCAAGCAAAAAGAATTGGAAGATATGTTGGCCGCCACGCAATCGCCTTTCCCGCGCGCCGAGGGCTTGAGTGTGCATGAGTTAATTGACCCGCGCGAAACCCGGCCAAAGCTGATACAGTGGTTGCAACTTGCTTTAAACGCGCGTACCGAAGCCCCAACCCCTTATCTTACGGGCATGCGTCCCTAATCTATTTCGGGCGTGCTGCCCGCTATTGTTAACCTCAAAAAGGAGAAACCCATGAGTGGTAACCGTCAAATTCTTTCAACCGTCACCGAAGCTGGAGAGGCTATTCTTTCCATCGTCGAGAACGACATTCCAACCCCTGGCCCCGATGAAGTTGTGGTTCGCATCGAAGCTTCGCCAATTAACCCATCCGATATGTTTCCGCTTTTGGGCTTTGCCGATTATTCGAATGGCAAATTAATCAGCGAAGGCAATCAGCACAAAATGGTCGCCCCTGTCCCCGAGGGCATGTTGGCGCCGATGAAAGCGCGTATCGGCCAATCTTTGCCCGTGGGCAATGAAGGTGCTGGCACGATTGTGGCCGCTGGCGACAATGTCAAACAAATGGAAGGCAAATTGGTTTCGCTGGTAACGGGTGCGTCTTATCAGCAATTCGTCAAAGTGCCGGCCGCCATGTGCTTGGTGCATAATGAAGGCACAACGGCAGAAGAAGCCGCCTCGTCTTTCGTCAATCCACTGACCGCCTTGTGCTTCATTGAAACCATGCGCGCCGAAGGCCATAAGGCTATTGTGCATACCGCCGCCGCCTCGAACTTGGGTCAAATGCTGCTGAAGCTTTGCCTGCAAGACGACATTGATTTGGTCTGCATTATCCGTTCCGACGAGCAAGCCAAAATCTTGAAAGACCTCGGCGCCAAATATGTCATCAACTCAAAAGACGCTGACTTCACCAGCCAGCTAGAAGATGCCATTGCCGACACCCAAGCCAGCCTCGCCTTTGATGCCATTGGCGCGGGCGATATGGCCGACACGCTTTTGGCCGCCATGGAACGCGCCTTCAGTCGCTCGGCTTCTGGCCTGAACACCTATGGCTCCGACCAGTTCAAACAAGTCTATGTCTATGGTCGCCTCGGCATGGGTCAAATTACCTTGGGTCAAGCTTACGGCATGCATTGGGCGTGCGGTGGCTATTTGCTGACACCTAATTTGCAAAAAATGGGGCCTGAAAAACTAGGCGCCATGCAAGCGCGTGTGGCCGATGAAATTAAAACCACTTTCGCCAGCCATATCACCGATACGCTGTCGCTCTTGGAAGCCATCGACCCCGCCAATGTGGCGCGCTATATGCCCAAGAAAACGGGCGAGAAATATCTCGTTCAGCCGCAAAAAGATATCTAGGCTTCTGGTTAACAACAGACCCGTTTGGTCAAAAAGGAAGCCGCCGAGATTGTCTCGGCGGCTTTTTCTTTGGCTCTAAAAGCTCGCAAGCTCGTTTACAAACGACTGTCGGGGTCGCCTTTTTGGGGTGTATCGACATCGGCCGCGCTATGGCGCTCTGGCACCATTTCTGCGCCCCAAGCGCGATTGACCAAACGGCCTCGGCGCACGGCAGGGCGCGCCGATATTTCATTCGCCCAGCGCAAGACATGCGTATATTCATGCACCTGCAAGAACTCCGCCGAGTCATATAAAATGCCCATAGCCAAAGCCCCATACCAAGGCCAAATGGCCATATCGGCGATGGTATATTCGTCGCCGCACATGAATTGATTGTCGGCCAAATGGCGTTCCAAAACATCCAATTGGCGCTTCACTTCCATGGCAAAACGGTCGATGGCATATTCGATTTTTACGGGCGCATAGGCATAAAAATGGCCAAAGCCGCCGCCCAGATAAGGCGCCGAGCCCATTTGCCAAAACAGCCAGTTGAAACATTCGGCGCGCTTGTCGCCTTGCTTGGGCAAAAACGCATCAAATTTTTCTGCCAGATGCACCAACATAGAGGCGCTTTCAAATAGGCGCAGCGGCGTGTCGCCCGAGCGATCGGCCATAGCGGGGATTTTAGAATTGGGGTTCAACTCAACAAAGCCGCTAGAGAATTGATTGCCTTCGCCGATGTTAATCAGCCAAGCATCATATTCGGCGCCTGCGTGTCCGAGCGCCAAAAGCTCTTCCAGCAGAACCGTAACTTTCACGCCATTGGGCGTGCCAAGCGAATAAAGCTGGATGGGATGCTCGCCCACGGGCAGCTCTTTGTCATGGGTGGCGCCCGCAATTGGGCGGTTGATGGCGGCAAAACGCCCGCCGCTTTCTTTGTCCCAAGTCCAAATTTTTGGGGGTTCATATTGTGCTTCGCTCATCAAAGGCTCCTTTAAAAGTTGGCTTTACCCTAAGCCGCTTGGCTAGCTTCGGGCAAGGTAAAATGGCGTTAAGGGCTCGGCTTGGCATTTTGCGGCCAGCGGCAGTTCATAAAAAATTAAGTTTTCGCTTGCTTTTCCCCGTCCATATGCTAGCGACAAAGGGCTGCGTGACGTTATATGTTTCTTTTGGCGCAGCCTAGCATCTCCCTTTGGTTGGTTTTGCTACTTTTTAAATTACGTACGCAAAAGACACAACTTAGGACTGACGAATGATTACTGGTACTGTGAAGTGGTTTAATGCCACAAAAGGTTATGGATTTATTGCTGTTGAAGGTGAAGACGATGTATTCGTGCACATCTCCGCAGTCGAAGCGAGCGGCTTGCAGCTCAAAGAAGAGATGAAAGTCTCCTTTGAAAAGCAGCAAGGTAAAAACGGCAAATATTCCGCTGTTAACCTCGGCCCAGCTGACTAATAAATAAAAAGCCCGTCGGCGTAATGCCGACGGGCTTTTTTCTTTTTCCTCGGCAGATTTTCTCCGAGACGACACCCCATGGCGTGGGTGTTTTTTTATGCCTGACGCTTAGTGTGCGTCCTTAAGCTTGGCCATATAGACCTGCAAATCTTTCTTCACATCCGGCGCCAGAATATACAGGCCGATGATATTGGGAATGGCCATGACGAAAATCAAGGCATCGGCGAAATCAAGAATAACGCTCAATTGGATCGACGCGCCAATGACGATGAAAATACAAAACACCACGCCAAAGGCGCGCTCTTTCAGCTTGCCTTCGCCGACCAAAAACGTCCAGCCCTTGATGCCATAATACGCCCAAGCCAACATGGTCGAGAAAGCAAACATCAAAGCCACCATAGACAGCGGCAGAGGCGACCAAGAGATATTGCTCTCAAATGCCGAAGACGTCAGCTCAATGCCCGACAGGCCACCGCCCATTAAAACTTCCTGCGGCAGGGTTGTAATCAACACCAATCCGGTCAGCGTGCAAATCACCACCGTGTCCATGAATGGCTCCAGCAGGGCGACGAAACCCTCGCTCAAAGGCTCATCTGTTTTCACCGCCGCATGGGCAATGGCAGCCGAGCCGAGACCCGCTTCATTGGAAAAAGCGGCGCGTTGAAAGCCCAAAATCATAATCCCGATAAAGCCACCCGAGACCCCGCTCATGGTAAAGGCGCCAGCGAAAATAGCGCCAATGGCACCTGGAATTGCCGAAGCGTTCATCGCCAACACAATCAACGCGCCGACGATATAAATTAAAATCATGAACGGCACTAAGCGCGCCGTCACATTGGCGATGGATTTAATGCCACCGACAATAATCAAGCCCACCATGACGGCCAAGACCAAGCCAACCAGCCAGCCATAGCCGACCAAGGGGCTATTGGTTCCGCCCGACACTTCGACCAATTGCACATAGGCTTGGTTGGACTGGAACATATTGCCCGCGCCCAAACAGCCGATGACAATACTGACCGCAAAGAAATTTCCGAGATATTTGCCCAAACGCGGAAAGCCTTTTTGCGCCAAACCATCGCGCAAATAATACATCGGGCCTCCCGATACGGTGCCATCTGGGTTCAGCACGCGGTATTTGACCCCCAGAGTGCATTCGACGAATTTCGTGGTCATGCCCACGAGGCCAGCCAGAATGAGCCAAAAAATAGCCCCCGCCCCGCCCAAAGAAACGGTAATGGCGACGCCCGCAATATTGCCGATGCCAATGGTGCCAGACATAGCGGTGCTGAGCGCTTGGAAATGCGATATCTCGCCTTCGTGTTTATCGTTCTTCAGCGCGCCGCGAACAATCGAGACGGCGTGGGTGAAGCCGCGAAAATTGACGAAGCCCATATAAAACGTAAAGAAGAAAGCTGCGAAGATGAGCCAACAAACAATAAGCGGCACATCGGTGCCAGCCACGGACACGGAGTAGAAAATAAACGCCGATATCACATCCGTGAGCGGCTGCGCTAATTGGTTAATTTTATCGTCGAGGGAAGCCGCAGAGGCAGGGGACGCAAACAACAAGGCAAAGAGGGGGAAGAGGCGGGTCATATTTTTCTCCTAAGTAGACCATGAGCCTAACCCAAGATTCTAAAAATAGACAATGCGCGTGCGTTACGCGCCTAAGGTTATTTTGCCCGCGCCGGGCAATTGCTCGGCCAACGTATGCCCCAGCATTTGCGCCGGCGTCAAACAACCGCCATCGCCATTATAGCCGGTCAGATATTTGGCCGTCATCAAAATGCCATCGCGCGTCACCGTATAGCCATTTGGCACGCGCAAGCTGGCGCTCATGGTTTTGCCGGATGCGTTTTGAACTTCGCCCCAAACCAAAGTATCGCTTTTATCGCGCTCGGCCTCGGTGGGGCCTGTCACGCTTTTCTCGATTTTCTTTTTGGCAAAATTTTGCAACACCTTCAGCTTCAAAAGATATTTCACCACGGGGAATAAATAGACCCCCATACGCCCGCCGCTATGCGCGGTGTAAACGCTAATATTGGGAATTTTCGTTTGCCAATAGGCGGTCGATAAATCGCCCCAAGGAATGACCGACGATAAAACCGCGCCTTCGCCATAATCGATCTGGCGCATTTTATAGCCGCGCCCAACGCTGACCATTTTGCCATCGACGCGAATTTTCATGCCCTCGCCCAAAGCCTCGACAGAGGTTTTCGCGGTGCCAGGACTAACCGACATATTGCCCGCAAAGGCCAAGGTCAAATGCGTGGCATCGGGCATGGCCTCGTGCAAATAACCGGCCATGCAATCGGTCGGGATAACGTCAAACCCAACGCCGGGACATAAAACAACGCCAGCTTGTTTGGCCTCCGCATCCAGCGCTTGGGCGCTATCAAAGACGCCAATCTCACCCGTAATATCGGTGTAATGCGTGCCAGCCTCAATACAGGCGCGCATCATCGGCTCGGCCGTGGCCGAAAACGGCCCAGCACAATTGCTCACCAATTTCACATCGGCCAATTGCGCCGCCACCTGGGCGACATCGGTCAAATCAAACACGCGCATCTCTAACCCATGCTGCGCCGCCAAAGCCTCTATGACCGCTTGATTGCGGCCTGCCAAAATAGGCGTCAGCCCTTGCGCCACCGCTTTTTCAATCGCCAATTGCGCCGAATAACCATTGGCTCCGTAAATCATCCAATGAGATTTTATCGCGCCAGAGGCGGCCTTTGCAGAAGCTTTAGACATGAGAGTTTCCTTTTCCTAAATTAGCGAGCCAGATAGGCATCCATGGGGCGCAAGAAGGGCCCCAAGGGGGTTTGCACGACTTTGGAGAAAAACGCGATAACCAAATCATTCGCCGGCGAGACATAAAGACCTTGGCCAAACAGCCCGCCTTTAAACATGGCGCCATCTTCAAATACCGCATCCCACTGGCGCGAGTTCGACTTGGGCGAGGCGCCGAGCCAGCGTTCCATCACCGGGCCCGAGTAGCCCTTGATGAAAAAATCATAGCCGCGCGGCGCGGCCTGAATGCGGCGCACAGCCGCCTTGGAGACCACGCGTTTTTTCGCCGCAACTTTCCAATCGTCGGTATATAAAAGTCCAAAGCGTGCCAAATCTCGCAAACGCGACGACATAATACCATGCGCCGCGGCCATGCCATCGGGTGCCAAATGCACCTGCAAAGGCGCCTCCGCATAGGTGTGCGACCATACATAGTCATGCATTAAATCTGGCCATGGGGTTTGCGTCACTTCTTCGGCCAATAGCACAAGCGCTTGGGTTACCGACGAGCTGTAATCGAATTTATCGCCCGGCTGCCCTAAAGGTTGCGCGGCTTTTAACACGTCGCGCACGGTTTCGGTTTTTCCGGCCATATTGGGTTCGCCAAATTCGGCCAAGAAAGTCCGAATGGGAATGGAGTTCGGGTTCTGGCGCGTCACCGGATTTTCCACCAAATCGAGACCTGCCGTCATATCCAATAAATCCACCACGCGCACTTTATCCCAATGCGTGCCCTTAAAATCTGGCACATGTTGGGTCATTAAATCCGTGTCTTTCACGCGCCCTTGGTCGATGAGGATTTCCACCAAAAGCGCCGCCGTCGGCTTGGCCACCGATGCCCAAAGATGGCTGTCGAACTGGCTCATATTCGGATAGCTCTCGAACACGATTTTGCCTCGGTGGACAACAATCATGCCTCTGGCGCCGCCCTTTTCGTGGGTCAGGGCTTGCGCCAAAGTCATCTCGCCCAAATGCGTGGTGGCCGATATTTTGGCGGCGTTCAGTTGTTTGCCATGGCGCAAGGGCTTGGGCTGTTGATTGGGCAAATTGGCGGTCGGCAAACTGCGCGCCACGTTTTTCAGCCACCAGCCCGTCAGCTCGCCACCGCCGAGCAAGGTCGCGAGCTTGGCTTTGGCATGAAACCCTTGGGTGCGCTCCAACGCGCTGGGTGCCGTTTGCGCCGATAGGGGCGAAGCCCACAAAAGCGCGGCCATCATAAAGGCGCCAGCGTGTGTTTTTTTCATGGTTAACCCCTCCGGCTGGCAGAACCCGCCTTTTTTTCGTATTTAAAACAGACTTTTCACTTTCGCGACAAAGCCATCGAGCATCCCTTTGGCGACTTCGATAATCCCGCCATCTTCGCCATCTTGCATTTGCGCCTCGCGAACTCTTTGTTGCTCCAGCGCAATGACGATCTGATTGGCCGTCAGGCGGGCGGTTTCTTCGGCCTGCCACTGGGCGCGTTGGTTGCGCGCTTCGCACGTGGCTTTGGGTTCAAATCCGGCAATATGGCGACACTTGGGCAATTCGGCCGCTGTCGCCGCCAACGCCATGGCCAAAAAGGCCAGACCTAAGGCCAGACCTAAGCCAAGACTTACGGTGAGATTAGAAACAAACTTTGGCATAACGCTTCTCCACAATTTACGCCGATAAGATGCGGTAATTTTGGCAGAAGGGCAAGCGACCTTAAACTCAGATAAGATGGGGCCGCTATCGTATCAGGCGGGTTCTTCGTGAAGTTTATCCAGCAGGCGTTTGGCGAAAACATCTTCGTTTATCATCACGCCGTCTTCTTCTTGCGTAAGAATAGCGAATAGCTCTTGCGTCACGCCGTCCACGACTTTCTCGATCTTATGGCTCAGCTCAATTTCATCGGCAAATTGATATTCGACTTCTTGCGCGCGCAGAATTTGCACCAAAGCGGCGTGGCAATACACGACATCGTTTAAATGGCCGATAGCGATCTCGGCATATTCGCTAAGCCCGAGCGGAAATTCATGCACGGTGGTGAAATTGGTCTTTAGGCCACAAGCGGTCACAAAATTAACTTTGCGCGCCTCTGGCTCCAGCTTCTCCAGAATATCGACAAGCGCCTCTTCTTTGGACGCGCTCGCCGTCAGCTCGGCATAAAAACTGGAGGCCAAATGAATGGCTTGTTCGGGCGGAGACAATTCGGGTTCGTGAGACACGCGCTTCTCTATGCTTTCGCTTAAGGTTGGTGGTGGGCGATACTGGGATTGAACCAGTGACCCCTACAATGTCAATGTAGTGCTCTCCCGCTGAGCTAATCGCCCCTATTACCACGAAACAGGGTGACCATTTCTTACAGCAACGCGGAGGAAAATCAAGCGACTTTGCGCACCGCCTATGGTAGACTTGCCCCATGACGCCAGCCGACACGCTCCCTTATATTTTTTCTCGCCCGCACGCCAAGGCGCCCTCGTCGCTTCTCGTCACGTCGCCGCTTCTCATCACGTCACCGCATAGCGGATGCGATTATCCGGCCGATTTTCTGGCCGCCTCGCGCCTGAATGCACACGACATCCGTCAATCCGAAGATATGTTTGTCGCCGAGCTTTTTGCCGAAGCCCCCGCCGCTGGCATTCCCCTCTTGGCCGCGCGCTACCCGCGCGCCTATGTCGATTTAAATCGCGCCGCCGACGAATTAGAACCCATGCTGTTCGCTGAAAAACTGCCCGACCATATTCCAAAGCCTAGCTTGCGCGCCAATTCGGGGCTGGGAACGGTGCCGCGTTTGGTGGCCGAGAACACACCGATTTACGACCATAAATTATCCTATGCCGAAGCCTTACATCGCATTGAAACCGTCTATCAGCCGTTCCATGACGCGCTGGCCGAGGCTTTGCGCGAGGCGCATCAAGCCCATGGCATCGCTGTTTTATTGGATGCTCATTCCATGCCATCGCAAGCCATAAAAAAAGCCAATCAAGCCGAGGGCGACATTGATTTCGTCTTGGGCAATCGCCATGGCCGCGCTTGCGATGAAAAATTAAGCGATTGGGTAGGCGCGTTTTTAACCGCCAAGGGCTGGCGCGTGGCCTATAATAAACCCTATGCGGGCGGCTTTATTACCGAACAATATGGGGCGCCCGCGCGCGGGCTTCATGCGCTGCAAATCGAGATCAATCGCGCCATTTATATGGAGGAGGCGAGCCACCAAAAGCATAAAGGCTTTGCGGTTTTGCGCGCCGACATCGCGGCCATGATGCACGCGCTCACCGCCGCCCTGCCCGAGCTTTGCGAAGCCATCGCTGGGCCGCAAAAATCTGCTGCGGAGTAAGCTATGACCGATACGATAGACACAGACCAACTCAGCGAGCTTATGGGCTTTGCGCATCAATTGGCCGATGCGGCCGCGCGCGCCACTTTGCCTTTGTTTCGCAATCTGGAGAGCGTCGAGAATAAACTAAGCCGCGGCTTCGACCCGGTCACACCAGCCGACCGTGACGCCGAAACCGCCATTCGCGCTTTGATTGAAAACCACTACCCAAGCCACGCCATCACCGGCGAAGAGTTCGCCAATAAATCGGGTGACGCCTTTGAATGGGTCATCGACCCGATTGATGGCACGCGCGCTTTCATGTCGGGCATCCCGACTTGGGGGACGCTCATCGGGCTTAACTTTGAAGGCCAACCGGTGCTGGGTCTGATGGATCAGCCGTTCACGCAAGAACGGTTTTTCGCCGCGCAAGGCCAAGGCGCGCAGTTGCGCCATATAGAAACCCAAACCCCCATAGCCACGCGCGCATGCGCCACGCTAGACAATGCGGTTTTGGCCACCACCACGCCCGACCTCTTCACCGACACGCCTGGCGAATCCCTTTGGCAAAAGGTTTGCGGGCAAGCCAAATTGACCCGCTATGGCGGCGATTGTTATAATTACGCTCTGCTGGCGCTCGGCCAAGTCGACCTTGTGATGGAACAAGGCTTGAAAGATGTCGACATCCAACCGCTGATTAAAATCATCGAAGAGGCTGGCGGCATTGTGACCGACTGGCAAGGCGGCCCCGCCCATGCAGGCGGCACGGCCATCGCCTGCGGCGACAAAAGCTTACACGAAAAACTGCTGGCTCTTTTGGCCTCTTAAGTCGGCCTTAAACAACGCTCGATTGGGCTTTGTAAAACGCTTCGATATTGTTGAGAAACGCTTTGCGCGTGGCATTTTTTTCCATCAGCAATTCATGGCGGGCGTTCGGGTAAAAATCGCCATGGCCATTTTGCACATGGCGCAGCACATAGTCGTGCGCGCCATTGTCGACCAGCACTTCCTGTTCTGCTGTGCCAATATAAAGCGGCGTGGAGATGGTGCTTAAAAAAGCGGGCTTCTGACTATCTTGCATGGCTTTAAAGGCCGCGCCCATCCAGCCGAGGCTGGCGCCATTTATTTGCAAACGCGGCTCTTGCATTATTATTTTTTCGCCGCGCCGAAAGCGTTTCAAATCAAAGGTCACCTGATTGCTCTCGGCCTCCACCGGATGTTCGCTCGGCGGCACAAAGGGGTTCCAGCTATCGCTTTTTCCCATCAAGCCATAGAGCGCCATCACCGACCGCAACATCAGACGAACCGGTGTCGGCAAAGCAATGCCATGCATGGGCGCGCTTTGCGCCAAAGCCTCCAGCCACTCGGGATGGCTTTGCACGGCACGCAAAGAAATTTGTCCGCCCATCGAATGCGCCAAACCCAAATGCGGCTTTGGCAGAGGCGCCACCAAGCGCTCCCAACGGTCTTCTAGGTCGCGCAGATTAACATCCAAATCGGTCAAATGCAGCCGCGTCGGCTCCTTGCCCTGCCCCTCAGATAAACCATGGCCGCGCCACTCTGGCAGCGCCACGCAATAGCCAAGCGCGGTTAAATCGGTCACCGTTTCAAAATATTTCTCAATATATTCCGAATAGCCCGTCATCAGCACAATGGTGCCTCGCGCGGGCGTCTCGGGCGCAAAAACAGCACTGCGCAACAGCACCCCATCGCGCGCTTGGAGATAGCCAACTTGCGCCTTGGCAGGCGTTGGATTGGTTTTGGTTTCGACAAACTCTGTGGGGGCATCCCAGGTTATTTTCACGCTCATGTTTCGGCCTCGTGGTTCGTTATTTCTGGAGCCGACATCATGCGCGAAGCCAAGGCGATTTGGCAAGCTGTGTGCGGTTTTGATTTTAACCCGCAAATCTGCCATGGTTTTAAAAATCGGCTGATGGCCAATCACGGGAGAGAAAAATGCAAAAAAACACTAGTTTCTGGACCAGCAATCTAGGCTTCATCATGGCCTGTGTTGGCGCCGCCGTTGGCTTGGGCAATATTTGGAAATTCCCCTATATGACCGGAACGCAAGGGGGTGGCGCTTTCGTCTTTATTTATCTGTTGACGATTTTTGTCATCGCCATTCCGGTTGCGGTCGCCGAGTTAATCATTGGCCGTAAAGGCCGCTCAGATGCCAGCACCAGCGTTCGCCTTATCGCCCAAGAAAGCCATCGCAGCCCGGCTTGGGGCGCTATCGGCGGCATTGGCGTTTTGGCGTCTTTTGTTTTAAGCACTTTTTATGCGGTCATCGCGGGCTGGGTCAGCGCCTATGTCTGGCGCGCCTTATCGGGGCAAATCTCGGGCTTGGATGCGCAAAGCGCGGGCGCCTTGTTTGGCGATTTATTGGCCTCCCCCGCCGAAATGATTTTTCATCAGGTGGTATTTTTGGCCATCATCGGCTTTGTGCTGGTGCGCAAACTGTCGGCAGGCCTCGAGCGCGCCAATCTTATTCTCATGCCGGCGCTGGTTGTCATGCTGGCGCTCATCGCTATCTATGGGGCGGTGGCTGGCGACATTGCGGCGGCGACACGCTATTTATTCACGCCGGACTTTAGCAAAATCACGCCAGAGGTTATTCAATCAGCGGTCGGCCATGGCTTTTTCTCGGTCGGCGTCGGCTCGGCCATTCTTATTACCTATGGCGGCTATCTCGACAAATCGATTCACCTTGGCAAAGCGGCCATCCTCATTGGCTTGGCCGATACGGCCATTGCGCTTCTGGCGGGTTTGGGCATTTTCTCCATCGTCTTTGGCCAATCGCTCGATCCGGCAGCCGGCACGGGGTTGATGTTCACCACTTTGCCGCTGGCTTTCGCGCAAGTTACGGGCGGCGGATTTTTGGCGCTTATGTTCTTTGCCCTCGTCTATGTGGCGGCGCTGACCTCTGGTTTGGCTTTGGGCGAAGTGGTTATCCGCTGGGCGGAAGGACGCTTCGGCTGGAGCCGCGCGCGCGCCAGTGGCGTCATGTTAAGTGCGGCGTTTCTCATCGGCTTGCTGACCGTCTTCTCGTTCAACATCTGGCAAGATATTGAGATTGCCGGACGCTCTTTATTCGATGCGAAAGATTATTTTGTCACCGCTTACCTCATGCCACTGGGCGGGCTGGGCGCCATTATGTTCGCCAGTTGGTTGATACCGCTGGCGACCCTCAAACAAGTGTTTGGCAGCGATGGTTTGGGCTTTCACGGCTGGCTTTGGACGGCGCGCTTTTTGGCTCCGGCGGGGGTTCTTTGGGTGTTTATCAACGGCCTGTAGGGCGCCTTTTTGTAGGTAAATTTATTTCCGTTTCAAGACTTTGAAACGCTTATTTTTATTCCCATCTCGGGTCTAGAGGGTGCAATGACGCGACCTCTAGACCGCGCAAATGCAGTGCCTATAAAGGGCTGATTGCGGTTTCTTGCTTTGATTAGAAGGAGATGAAAATGACACATTTTGATTTAACCCCCTTATATCGCTCGACCATTGGGTTTGACCGTCTGGCGAGCCTTTTCGATACGCTTCAGGCGCCCCAAAGTAGCGCCACGAAAAACCAGTCTTACCCGCCCTATAATGTCGAGCGGCTCGATGACACCAACTACCGCATTTCCATGGCGGTTGCGGGGTTTGACGACGACGAAATTGACATCGAACAAAAAGGTGGCTCGCTCAGCATTCGCGGCACCACCGCCCCCGATGCCAAGGCGGATGACGAGGCGCACTATCTCTATCGCGGCATTGCGGCGCGCAATTTCGAGCGGGTCTTTCAGCTCGCCGATAATGTGAAAGTCGTCCATGCCGAGCTGGATAAAGGCTTGTTGCATATCGCTTTAGAGCGCGAAATCCCCGAAGCCGAACGGGCGCGTAAAATCAATATTGCAAAAACGCTAAAGGCGGCCTAACCCCTCTAGCCGTCTTTGCATAAATGCAAAAACACCAAGACCCCGACCGCGCTTTGAGGTTCCTCCCGCCTCATCGCGCGGTCGGTTTGGTTTGGCCGTCTCTTTGCGGCACGCGCGGCCAGATTTTTGAAAGTCTTATTGGGCTTGCTTCTTGCCAACCCTTGCGTAAACTCTGGGTTTAATTTGGGGGGCTTTCATGGCTAGTATTCGTTCTAAAATCTTCAATATTTTCTTGCGTCGCATGGTGCGCGAAACCGGACTTACCGGCGCCGCTGGCCTCGAGGTGGTTCGCCAACGCGAAGCCGATGGCGGCGGTTTCTTGGGCAAATTATTGCGCAGTAATAATATCGGCGAGAAAGTAACCATTCGCGGCCCCCATGCCGAGTTTAGCGGCGAATGGGTAGGAGACGAAACGGCCAGCGAGACCCTTTTATATTTACACGGCGGCGCCTATTTCTTCGGCGGCGTGGAAACCCATCGCTCGATGGTTAAAAAAATCTGCAAGCTGTCAGGCCTTCGCGCTTTGGTCATCGACTATCGCTTGGCGCCAGAAAACCCATATCCAGCCGCCATTGAAGATGCGGAAGCGGCTTATGATTTTCTGGTCGAGCAAGGCGTTCGCCCCGAAACCCTGCTGCTGGCTGGCGATAGCGCTGGCGGTGGTCTGAGTTTGGCTTTGATGCAAAAATTGCGCGAAAACGACAGACCCCAACCGCGCGCGGTCGCGCTGATGTCGCCTTGGACGGATCTGACCATGTCGGGCAAATCTTACAAGGAGCGCTATGACCGCGACCCGATGATTGACGCGGAAAAAATCGTCGATGCGATCGATTTTTACTGCCCCAATCAAGATAAAAAGAACCCGCTTATTTCGCCTCTATTTGCCGACTTAACAGGTTTCCCGCCGATATTCGTGCAAGTGGGCTCGGAAGAAGTGCTGTTCGACGATAGCGAGAAATTGGTGCAAAAAGCCAAAAAAGCGGGCATCCAAACCGAGTTTGAAATCTGGGATGGCATGCCGCATGTGTTTCAAATGGCGCATGGCTTCGTGCCGGAAAGTCAGGCTGCTTTGAAAAATATGGCAGGCTTTTTCAACCGATAGGCTTTCGGGCACAAACCTTGGGCTGATTTCCAGCCACCCCCTCGTGCGACCATGCGGCGCGGGTTCGGGCTTTTTGAGAAACCCCAGAAAACGGTTGTTTTTCTGATTTTTGGCCTGTGAATAGGTAAAATTTAGGTCAATATAGCTGACCAATTTGCTTGAAATCCCCCCCTGCTTGCGCCTATATTATACAGTCACTGGCGAAAGCTCGGCGGAGACATGAGATGGTTTTCACGGGTGCGTTTCAAAACGAAGAGCTACTGTTCCCACCTGAGGGGACATTTTAAAAGTTTTACACTGCGCTGAAGGCCGAAACCCAAATCGGCCTCGAGGGCGCTTCGCTCCACTGGAGCCTAGAATGAGGATGGCAGCGCGATGACAAAGCAGCCTAAAAATGTGACCCAATCGGCGAACCGCCAGCTTGTGCGAAACGGACTTCCCGAAGCGCAAGGTCTGTATGATCCGGCCAATGAGCATGACGCTTGTGGCATTGGTTTTGTCGCGCATATTAAAAACGTCAAAAGCCACGATATCGTGCGCGATGGTCTGACCATTCTCGAAAACCTAGAACATCGCGGTGCCGTGGGCGCTGACCCGAAAGCGGGCGATGGCGTGGGCATGCTCCTTCAAATGCCCGATGCCTTTATGCGCAAAGCCACGGCTGCCATCGACATAAGCCTTCCAGCCGAAGGCCAATATGGCGTCGGCATGTTCTTCTTGCCGCCCGACGATAGCGCGCGCGCAACGATTGAAAAAACCGTCGAAGCGAAAATTGCAGAAGAAGGTCATCGTTTTTTGGGCTGGCGCGATGTGCCGGTCGATAATTCTGACCTCGGCTATTCCATCGTCCCGACCGAGCCGGTTATCCGCCAAGTCTTTATTGGCAATGCCAAAGGCGAAGACCAAATGGCGTTTGAGCGCGACTTGTTCGTCATCCGCCGCCTGATTGAGCTGTCGGTATCGGCCGCGGCCATGCCAGAAGCCAAAGATTTTTTCTATATTCCGTCGATGTCTTGCTACACGGTGCTTTACAAGGGCTTGCTTTTGTCGAGCCAGCTCGGCCCGTTTTACGACGACTTGCGCGACCCCGACACGGTCTCGGCCATGGCGCTGGTTCACCAACGCTTTTCCACCAATACATTCCCAACTTGGTCGCTGTCGCAGCCGTTCCGCATGATTTGCCACAATGGCGAAATCAACACCGTGCGCGGCAATGTGAACTGGATGGCCGCGCGCCATAAAACATTGGCGTCGGATCTATTGGGCGATGACCTCGAAAAACTTTGGCCGCTCATCGAAGGCGGACAATCCGATAGCGCCAGCTTTGACAATGCGCTCGAACTTCTCGTGATGGGCGGTTATTCGCCAGCTCACGCCATGATGATGCTCATCCCCGAAGCCTGGGCTGGCAATCCGATGATGGACGAAGACCGCCGCGCGTTTTACGAATATAACGCCGCCCTGATGGAGCCATGGGATGGCCCCGCCGCCGTGGCCTTCTCAAACGGCCGCCAAATCGGCGCGACGCTCGACCGCAATGGCCTGCGTCCGGCACGTTATTATGTCACCTCCGATGACCGCGTGGTGATGGCTTCCGAAATGGGCGTTCTGCCTGCCGCGGAAGAAAAAATCATTGAGAAATGGCGCCTGCAACCCGGCCGCATGCTGCTTATCGACCTCGAAGAAGGCCGCATTATTTCTGACGCCGAGATAAAATCCGACCTCTCTGGCTCGCACCCTTACGCCGAATGGTTGGCGCGCACGCAAATCAAACTCGAAGAATTGCCCGCCCCGAAAGGCGAAGCGCATGTGCATTCGCAAATGTCGCTGCTCGAGCAGCAGCGCGCTTTTGGCTATAGCCAAGAAGATTTGAAATTCCTCATCACGCCGATGTTGGCCAATGGCGAAGAAGGCACGGGCTCGATGGGCACGGATACGCCGCTCTCGGCTTTGTCGAATAAAGCCAAGCCGCTTTACACGTATTTCAAACAGATTTTCGCGCAAGTGACCAATCCCCCCATCGACCCGATCCGCGAAGAGCTGGTGATGTCTTTGGTGTCTTTCATTGGCCCGCGCCCGAACCTGCTTGATTTGGAAGGCTCGTCTGGCGTCAAACGCCTCGAAGTGGCGCAGCCGATTTTGTCGAATGATGACTTGGAAAAAATCCGTCGAATCTCCGACATTAAAGACAATGACTTCCACGCCATCACTTTGGATATGACATGGGACGCGGCGCAAGGCACGAAAGGCCTGAAAGCGCGCCTCGACGCTTTGTGCGAAGAAGCCGAAACGGCCATTTCCAAAGGCCATGAGAACATCCTCGTCTTATCCGACCGCGCCACCAGCGAAAGCCGCATTGCCGTGCCGGCGCTTTTGGCGACCGCTGCCGTGCATCATCACCTCATCCGCCAAGGGCTTCGCACCTCGGCTGGCCTTGTGGTGGAAACCGGCGAAGCGCGCGAAATTCATCATTTTGCGTGTCTGGCAGGTTTTGGCGCCGAAGCCATCAACCCCTATCTGGCATTTGATACGGTCGACCAATTGCGCGAACGTTTGGAACTCGACCTGACGCGCGAAGAGGGCCATGCCCATTTCGTGAAAGCGTCTGGCAAGGGCTTGCGCAAAGTCATGTCCAAAATGGGCATCTCGACGTATCAGTCGTATTGCGGCGCGCAAATTTTTGACGCCATTGGTTTGGCGCAAAGCTTTATCGATGCATACTTTACCGGCACGGCCACCAGCATCGAAGGCATTGGCCTCGACGAAGTGGCGGAAGAAACCGTGCGCCGTCACACCAGCGCTTTTGCTGATGACGAAGTGCTTCGCAACACGCTCGACGTGGGCGGCGAATACGCTGTGCGCGTGCGCGGCGAAGACCACGTCTGGAACGCTGGCACCGTCGGCGCCTTGCAACATGCCGTGCGCGGCAATAGCCGCGACCAATATCGCGATTACGCCCGCCAAGTGAACCAACAAGGCGAAACCCTCTTGACGCTGCGCGGCCTGTTTAAAATCCGCACGGCCGAAGACGCAGGCCGCAGCCCTGTGTCCATCGATGAGGTGGAAAGCGTCGAAGAAATCGTCAAACGCTTTGCCACAGGCGCCATGTCGCTCGGCTCCATCAGCCCCGAAGCGCATGAAACGCTGGCCGTGGCGATGAACCGTCTCGGCGGTAAATCCAACACTGGCGAAGGCGGCGAAGAAACCCATCGCTTCCAGCCGATGGAAAATGGCGACAGCAAACGTTCGGCCATCAAACAAGTGGCTTCTGGCCGCTTTGGCGTGACGGCGGAATATTTGGCCAATTCGGATATGATTCAAATTAAAATGGCACAAGGCGCCAAGCCCGGCGAGGGCGGCCAATTGCCCGGTCATAAAGTCGACCAACGCATTGCTGCCGTGCGCCACTCGACGCCTGGCGTGGGGCTTATCTCGCCGCCGCCGCACCATGATATTTATTCAATCGAAGATTTGGCGCAACTTATTTTCGACCTGAAGAACGCCAATCCGCGCGCCGATGTATCGGTGAAATTGGTTTCCGAGGTCGGCGTTGGCACGATTGCCGCGGGCGTATCGAAAGCGCGCGCCGACCATGTCACGATTTCGGGCTTTGAGGGCGGCACAGGGGCCAGCCCGCTCACCTCGATTAAACATGCGGGCAGCCCATGGGAAATTGGCTTGGCCGAAACCCACCAGACTTTGGTGTTGAACGATTTGCGCTCGCGCATTGCCGTGCAAGTCGATGGCGGCTTGCGCACCGGTCGCGATGTCATCATTGGCGCGCTTTTGGGCGCCGATGAATTCGGCTTCTCCACAGCACCGCTCATCGCGGCGGGCTGCATTATGATGCGCAAATGCCATCTCAACACTTGCCCCGTTGGCATTGCCACGCAAAACGAAACTCTGCGCAAGCGCTTCACCGGACAGCCCGAGCATGTCATCAATTACTTCTTCTTCATTGCCGAAGAAGTGCGCGAGATGCTGGCGGAAATGGGCTTCACCAAGCTCGACCAAATTATCGGCCAAAGCGATTTGCTGGATACGCGCGAAGCGATTAACCATTGGAAAGCCGAGGGTCTCGACTTCACCCGCATGTTCACCAAAATCGACAGCGAAAGCCCGGTCTATCGCACACAAGCGCAAGAGCATCCGATTGTCGACATTCTAGACCGCAAGCTCATCGAACAGGCGCTACCCGCCCTCGACGATAAAAAGCCTGTGCGGATTGAAACCAAAATCAGCAATATCGACCGTTCGGCTGGCACCATGTTGTCGGGCGAGCTGGCCTTGCGCTATGGCCATGCAGGCCTTCCCGATGACACGATTTCGGTGAAACTCAACGGCACGGCAGGGCAAAGCTTTGGCACTTTCTTGGCACGCGGCATTTCGCTGGAGCTAGAAGGCGAAGCCAATGACTATGTGGGCAAAGGCCTATCGGGCGGTCGCATCGCGATTTACCCGCCAGCCGAAAGCGCCATTGTGCCAGAGAACAGCATTATTGTCGGCAATACGGTGCTTTACGGCGCGGTCGATGGCGAGTGCTATTTCCGCGGCGTCGCGGGCGAGCGTTTCAGCGTTCGCAACTCGGGCGCCATTGCCGTTGTCGAAGGCGCGGGCGACCATTGCTGCGAATATATGACAGGCGGCTGTGTGGTTGTGCTGGGCGAAACCGGACGCAATTTTGCCGCTGGCATGTCGGGCGGTATCGCTTATGTGCTGGACGAGGCCGGCGATTTCGAAAGCCGTTGCAATATGGCCATGGTCGAGCTGGAGCCAATTACTGGCGATGCGACGACGAAATTGTCGAACCTCAAAGCCGATATGTTGAGCGAAGATGCGGCGCGTCTGCGCACGCTATTGGAAAATCATGCGCGCTATACAAATTCGAAACGCGCGCAGGATATTCTGTCCGATTGGGAAGCCTATCTGCCGAAATTCCTCAAAGTCATGCCGACCGAATACCGTCGCGCCCTCAATGAAATGGCCGAACAAAACGCAGATGTTCAGCCGGCCGCAGGAGAGTAAAATGGGTAAGCCAACCGCCTTTCTAGAATTAGACCGTCAAGACCGTCAGTATTTGCCAACCCAAGATCGGTTGCAAAACTTCAACGAATTTGTCGTGCCGCTAGACGAAGCCGACCTCAAAGAACAGGCCTCGCGCTGCATGGATTGCGGTGTGCCGTATTGCCATAATGGCTGTCCGGTAAACAACCAAATTCCAGATTGGAACGACTTGGTTTACACAGGCGACTGGCAAGCCGCGCTGGCCAATTTGCACTCGACCAATAATTTTCCTGAATTCACTGGCCGCATTTGCCCCGCCCCTTGCGAGGCCGCTTGCACGCTGAACATTGACGACAACCCCGTGACCATTAAATCGGTCGAATGCGCGATTGTCGATCGCGGCTGGGAAGAAGGCTGGATTTTGCCAAAAGTGCCGGAGCAAAAGACGGGTAAATCCGTTGGCATCATCGGCGGTGGCCCGGCTGGCATGGCGGCGGCGCAGCAATTGGCGCGCGCCGGACATGATGTGCATGTCTATGAAAAAAATGCCAAAGCGGGCGGCCTGCTGCGCTATGGCATTCCTGATTTCAAAATGGAAAAACACAGCATCGACCGCCGCGCCGAGCAAATGCAAGCCGAAGGCGTGAGCTTCCATTATGGCGTCAACGTTGGGGTCGATGTGACGGCCAATGAGTTGGAAGCCAAACATGATGCGCTTATTCTCTCCGGTGGCTCGGAAGTGCCGCGCGATTTGCCGGTGGCGGGTCGAGACCTCGACGGCGTGCATTACGCCATGGATTTCCTGCCGCAACAAAACCGCCGCGTTGGAGACGAAGATTTGGGCGACATCACGCCTATTCTCGCCAAAGACAAACACGTCGTGGTTATCGGCGGTGGCGATACGGGCTCGGATTGCATTGGCACGAGTTTCCGCCAAGGCGCCGCTTCGGTGACGCAGCTGGAAATTATGCCCATGCCGCCCGAGAAAGAAGACAAGGGCATGACTTGGCCAGATTGGCCGCTGAAAATGCGCACCTCGAGCAGCCAAGAAGAAGGCGCCGTGCGCGACTTCTCGGTGATGACCAAAAAAGTCATGGGCGAAGACGGCAAAGTAACCGCCATTGAGTGCATTAAAGTCGACGATAAAATGCAAGACATCGCAGGCTCCGAGTTTGAGCTGAAGGCCGATTTGGTACTGCTGGCGATGGGCTTTATCCACCCCGTCCACGATGGTTTGGTGGAAGAATTGGCGCTGGAAAAAGACCCGCGCGGCAATGTCGCCGCCGACACAGCGACCTATGAAAGCTCGCGCAAGAAAATCTTTGCTTGTGGGGATATGCGTCGCGGTCAATCGCTGGTGGTTTGGGCCATTCGCGAGGGGCGCCAATGCGCCCGCGAAGTTGATTTCTTCCTCATGGGCGAGAGCGTTCTGCCGCGCTAAAGCTTACGTGCTTAACCGCAAGAGGTCGTCCAAAACCCGCTCGACGTGTTTGACGGAATTGCACACTTGTTTATGCGTGCAATAGGCGCCGAGGCGTTTCATCTCACTATCACCCGTTCCCCAACTGCTTTCGCCTTCTGGGTTCAGCCAAATCACGCGGCGCGCGCGCTCATGCATTTCTTTTAAAACCAAATGCCCAGGGTCGCCATAATTCGAGCGCGCATCACCCAAAATCATCACCGTGGTGCGATGGTCAATCGTATCCAGCGTGGCTTCGGCAAAATCCATCATCGACATGCCGTAGTCGGTGGAGCCGCCGCCAAACTCGCGCAGCGCTTGTTCCATCACCTGATCCATATCGCCATCGCGCATCATGTCAGAAATCTCGCCCGCCCGATTGGAGAAAACAAAACTTCTCGTCTTGGGCATCACCTCATCGAGGCTATAGAGAAACATCAAGAAGAACTGCGACACGGCCGCCACCGAGCCCGAGACATCGCATAACACGAGAAGCTTTGGCCGCTCGACTTTGGTGCGCCGCCAAGACAGCTCAAATAGATTGCCGTCATAAGCCACATTGCGGCGCATGGTGCGGCGAATATCCAGCATGCCACGGCGCGATTTTTTGCGCTGGCGCGAATGGCGCGAGGCCAGCCTTTTGGCAAGACGCTGAATAAGCCCGCGCATAATTTTCATATCCGAGCGATCGAGATTCGACAGACGAATGCGCGACAAAGCATCCTCGCGCAACAGGCGTCCGGCGTTTTTGGTGCGCATGGCAATCTGGCGTTCGACGAAATCAAACACGGCCTCAAACAATTGCCCGCGCCCTTCGCGCAAGCCATCGGCTTTGCCGCTCTCGCCATTTTCTTCCAGCTGGCGAATATGTGCATCGAGTTGCGCCAGCCCCATGGATTCCATAATGCGGCGCGAGAACATGCCCTGCTGGGTGAATAATTTCGCGTCCGCCAATCCCACTTTTTGCGCCGCTTCCGAGATGGCCGCTTGCAGAGCAGCCTGATCTTTTTGGGTCAGCATATCCACGAGGGAAGCGCGCTGCGTGTCGGCTTCGCCTTCGCCGGTTTCATCGCTGGCTGGGTCGCCAGATTTTTTGCTGGTTTTCTTCGCCTCTCCCGTCGGGGCTCCAGGCTGGTCGCCAGGTTGGCCTTCTTGGGCTTCGCCCTCTTCGCCATCTGCATCATCTGTCGCATCGCCCGCGCTGTCTTGCGATGGCGCGTCTGGTTCGGGCGCCTCGCCACTATCCGATGTCGGTGTCGCTTCGCCGAGATTCATTTCGGGCGGTTTGAAATAAATGTCGAAACATTCGTCGAAAGACTGTTTCTCAAACTGCGTTTTGGCCAAAGTATGCCCCAGCGCATGTTTCAACAGGCGCCGCTCGCCAATGCCTATTTCTTCGATGACCGCCGCCGCATCAATCGCTTCGGCTGGCGACACTTGAATGTCGGCAGCGCGCAAAATACGGATGAAATCGGCAATCATCAGATAGGCCTATTGTATCGGCGTGTCGGGCGTGAGCTGGGTCTCGCGCATCAATCGCGCAATCTCGCCCTCAACGTTTTCAATATCCGAGCGGAATTTCAGCAGAACATTCAGCGTATTGCGAATAAACTCCGCATCCAACACGCTCATATTCAACAGCACAACCGTGCGCGCCCAATCAATCGTCTCGCTGACTGCCGGTGGTTTTTTCAAATCCATCTGCCGCACGGCTTGCACGAAGTTCACAATATTGTCGCGCAATTGCTGGTTCAGCTCTGGCACACGCGCCTGCAAAATCGTGTTCTCGCGCGCCGCATCGGGAAACGGAATATATAGGTGCAAACAACGACGCTTCAGCGCATCGCCAATTTCGCGCGTATTGTTCGAGGTCAAAAACACCAAAGGCGGTTTCTTGGCTTTTACGGTGCCCAGCTCTGGAATGGAGATTTGATAATCGGAAAGAATTTCCAGCAAGAAAGCCTCGAACTCATCATCTGATTTATCAATCTCATCGATGAGCAGAACCGCGCCATCTTCATTTTGCAGGGCTTGCAGCAAAGGCCGCGTTTGCAAAAACTGCTCGGAGAAAAACACATCTTCGAAATTATTCAGCTTGGCCATGCTCTCATCCAGTGAGTTGGTGCCTTGCATTAAATCGCCGAGCTTTTCTTTCAGCACCTGGGTGTAAAGCAGCTGCTTGCCATATTGCCATTCGTAGAGCGCCTTGCTCTCATCCAGCCCCTCATAGCATTGCAGGCGAATCATATCGAGACCGAGATATTCGGCCGTCGCTTTGGCCAATTCGGTTTTACCAACACCGGGGGGGCCTTCCACCAGAAGCGGCTTTTCTAGCTTCTGGGCGAGGAAAAGCGCCGTCGCAATTTGTTCATCACTGATATAGCCAAGCTTTTCATAGCCCGCCAAAATCGCTTCAATGGCGTCTTGCGCCTGATTTTTCATCTCTGTCATGGGCAGGAAGATACCATAAAATCGCGGCTTTACTAGCCTCGGCTGCGCCTCGTGCGACTATTTGGCTTGCCGCAATTGCATCAAAATTCCGGGCGTCGCATAGCCATCGACGGCCAGCCCTCGCGCCTTTTGATATTGGCGCACGGCCGCGCGCGTCTGGCTTCCCAACACTCCGTCGACGCCGCCCGCATCAAAACCATTGGCCATGAGGGCGCGCTGCATGTCGGAGATTTCATCGGGCAAAAGCGGACGGTCCGCCATCGGCCAGTCGGTGGCAAAGGCGGCGGCGCCCAAAAACCGTTGGCTCAAATGCGCCACCGCCAGCGCATAGGCGGGCGCCGTGTTATAGCGCAATAAAGCGCGAAAGTTTTTGGTCACGAGAAACACTGGCCCGCGCACGCCGGCGGGTGCAAATAAAGACATATCACCCAAATCATCGCCCAAATCATCAACAAGCGCGCGAGACGCGACGCGCACGCCCTTATCGCGCCAAAAAGCGGCGGGCTTGGGTTGTTTTAATTTGGCCAAAGCAAAATCCATATCGCTCGGCACTTGCACTTCAAAGCCCCACGGCAAATCGCGCTTCCAGCCTATGCGGTTTAAATAATTGGCGGTCGAGGCCAAAGCGTCTTTTGGCTCCGTCCAAATATCGCGCACCCCGTCGCCCGTGCCGTCGGCGGCATAGCCCTCATAGGTGGTCGGAATAAATTGTGTATGCCCCATGGCGCCGGCCCAACTGCCTTTAAAATCCTCCAGCGCCACATCGCCCGATTGCAAAATTTTCAACGCCGAAAGCAACTGCTGGCGTCCAAAATCAGCGCGCTTGCCCGTATAGCCCAAAGTGGCCAAAGCTTGCAGCACCGAATGGCTGCCTTTATGGCTACCGTAATTGGTTTCGACGCCCCAAATCGCCACCAAAATAGTGCGCGGAACGCCATATTTTTCTTCCAACTGCCCCAAAAACGCCTCGCGCTGCTGTAACTGCTCGCGACCCAAGGTCAATCGATTGGGGGTCACCATATGCACTAAATAAGCCCAAATGGGTTTCACATATTCAGGCTGGCGCGCCGCCAATCGCAAGACTTCCGGATCGGGGGTCAGCGCCTCCAAGGCTTGCAAATAGGGCTCCGAAATGCCGTTTTTTTGAGCCTCTAGTTTCACTTCACCGATGAACCGCGAAAAGGCTTCATCGGCCGCATACAACGGATTGGCCGCCATCAGCGCCAAGATAAAAGTGAAACGGATTACCGAACGCACATTAAATCTCCCGGAAGCAAAATTAGCGCGAAATGCGCCCTCAAGCAGGCTTGAACGGGTGCAGAATTAGCCTAAACTATAACCGATTCATGCTTTCGCAAGCACGCTATCTAAGCCCAAAGGAACCCAAATTGCCTATGCGCTCGACCCTTACCACCGCCGTTTTTCCGGTCGCTGGCCTTGGCACGCGCTTCGATTGCGGTAATCAGGAGGGGTTTTTGCAAGCCAATGTCGCCTATGCGCTGGCGCAAGCGCGTAAAAATGGCGATACGAGCTTGCAATCCAAGCTCCGCCATCTACTTGATTAGATACTGGTTTCGGGCATAATGAGCGCCCACACAGGAGTTTCCATGCCCACTGATGCCCTCACCTCTGCCCAAAACACCCTCGCCGCGGAAGCCGAAGGGCTTACCCTTTTATCCAAATCTTTGGGCGATGAATTCGTCGCGGCGGTAGACCTTTTGGCCGGTGCCAAAGGCCGCGTGATTGTTTCTGGCATGGGCAAAAGCGGCCATATCGCCAATAAAATCACCGCCACGATGGCCTCGACTGGCACGCCCGCGCAATTTGTTCACCCCGCCGAAGCCAGCCACGGCGACCTCGGCATGATTACCCAAGACGACGTCGTGCTTGGGCTTTCTTGGTCAGGCGGCACGCAAGAGCTGTCGGGTCTTTTGCATTACACCAAAAGATTCAATATCCCGCTCATCGCCATTACATCTAATAAAGACAGCTCGTTGGGCTTGAGTGCAGATATTTGCCTCGAGCTACCCAAAGCTAAAGAGGCCTGCCCCAACGGATTGGCCCCCACCACTTCCACCACCATGCAGCTTGCCTTGGGCGATGCGCTGGCGGTGGCCTTGTTGGAGAAACGCGATTTCTCGGCCTCTGATTTTAAAAACTTTCATCCCGGCGGCAAGCTTGGCGCCAGCCTCAGCCGCGTCCACGATGTGATGCATAAGGCGGCGGAGTTGCCTTTGGTCGGCGCCGATTTGAAAATGGACGAAGCCTTGGTGATTATGACCGAGAAAGGCTTTGGCTGCCTCGGCGTCACCGCGCCGAACGGCGAGCTATCGGGGATTATCACCGATGGCGATTTACGCCGCCACATGAGCCCCGAGTTACTCAGCCAAACGGTCAGCGATATTATGACGCCAGACCCGCAAACCATTACCGGTCGAGAAATGACCGCAGAAGCCTTGAACTTAATGCAAGAGCGCAAAATACAATGTCTATTCGTCTGCGACGACAAGCAGCCCATCGGGCTTATTCGCGTCCTAGATTTATTACGCATCGGCACAGCATAAGCCGGCACAACCTCCAAGGGAGCCACCATCATGCTAAGCAAGATTACCAAAACCACCCTATTGGCCGCACTGTTAAGCAGCGCGCAATTGCCCGCACAAGCCCAAAACGAGGGCGTCGACGAAGTGGTGGTTACCACCACGCGCACGCCTAGCTTGCGGTTAGACAATCCGGGCAATATCGCCACGATAGACCCATCCGAAAGCCTCTCGCTGTTTCCCGTTGAATTGCTCAACACAGCGCCCGGCGTGCATATCCATCGCGGCAGTGGCCAAGAGCACCTCACCGCCATTCGCTCGCCGGTTCTGGTCGGCGGCGCGGGCGCCGGTTCATTTTTATATCTAGAAGATGGCATCCCGATGCGCGCGCCTGGCTTTGCCAATGTCAACGCCCTGATGGATGCGCATCCGCAAAACGACGGCAGTGTGGAAATTGTGCGCGGGCCTGGCTCGGCGCTTTACGGCTCGAACGCCGTGCATGGTCTGATTAACTTCATCGCCGCCCCGCTAGAAGATGGCGCGCGTTCGCTTGATGTCGCGGCGGGTTCTTATGGCCGCCACGCGCTCGGCCTTATGTCATCGCAAGCGCATGAAGGTTTCACCTCGCGCGTCACCCTCGACCTCAACGGCGAGGAAGACGGCTATCGCGACGAACAAAGTTTTGGCCAGCAAAAAGCCCGCGTCGAAAGCGCATGGGAAAAAGCCGGCACCGACTATCGCTTCTCGCTATCGGCGATGAACCTCAATCAAGAAACCGCTGGATATATTAAGGCGAAGGGAGACCTAAGCCCACCTGACGACCCAAATGATGCTGATGATGTCGCAGATTTTGAAGAAGCCATCGCTGAATTACCGGCCGCTTGTCAGTCCGTAAATGGCCCTGCTTATGAAAACGAGGCCTGCGCCAAATCAAATCCAAACCCAGAAGCCTATCGTGACGCCGAGGCTTATCGCACCTATTTGCGCATGACCCGCACACTCGACGATGGCGCCACGCTGACGCTGACACCTTATGCGCGTAGCAATGACATGAGCTTCATCATGCATTTTCTGCCAGGCCAAGCGACTGAGAACAACAGCCATACGAGCGTTGGCCTGCAAACTTCCTATGCCCGCTCCACCGCTGGCGTTGACTATGTTGCGGGTATCGACGTGGAACTCACGCAAGGCGAGTTGAGCGAAATTCAATCGGGCCCAAATGTCTTCGGCACCAAATACCCCAAAGGCACGCATTATGATTTCGAAGTCGATGCACAAGTCATCGCGCCATATGTGCATGCGGTTTGGTCTTTGGACGAAAACACGCGGTTGACCACGGGTCTGCGTTTGGAGCTGACAGACTATGACTACACCAATAAGGCAACCGACAGCGACAACACGGATGACAGCCAGACGGGTGAGTTTCTATTCCGCCCAGCCAGCCGCTCAGATGATTTCTCGGACATCTCGCCGAAAATTGGTCTGGTTCATGAGCTAGCCGAAAACCGCCGCGTGTTCGCCAATCTGGCTCGCGCCGCTCGTGCGCCGCAAGTCACCGACTTATACCGTCTGCGCGATAACACACGCGTTGATGGCGGCAACGATGGCCTCAACCCAGATGTCAGCAATATCGACAGTGAAATTCTAGACAGCCTAGAAATCGGCTATCGGGCTATTTATCCATCTGCCTCATATGAGTTGGCAGCTTTTATCATGCAGAAAGAGAACTATCATTTCCGCGATGGCAATGATTTCTACGAAACAGACGCAGAGACCGAGCATTACGGCCTTGAATTAAGTCTGGAATGGTTGCTCGCCGACAATCTACAACTGGTGTCCAACGTAACTTATGCAAAACATGAGTATGCCTTTAACCGCACCGTTGGCGGCGGCAACCCAGCCGAAACCGTCACGGATGGAGATGCCATCGATGGCGCGCCAGAAACTTTGGGCAATAGCAAACTAACCTACACATTCAACGCACGTCTCGACACCTCTCTGACTTGGGAACATGTCGGTGACTATTTCATGGATGCCTCTAATTCTGCCGAATATGAAGGCCATGACGTGTTTGGACTGGGTGTCGACTACATGGTGTCGGGCGATAGCGCGGTAAGCCTTCGCGTCGATAACCTGCTCGACGAGCGTTATGCCACGCGCGCCGACAAATGGTTTGGGGACAATCGGTATTTCCCAGGCGAAGGCCAGCGTTTAATGGTGCGCTTTACCCGCGACTACTAAGTCGCGCTAGCTGGGCAGACCAATGGGGCAGGCAACGCCTGTCCCACCCATTCCGCAGTAGCCGTTCGGGTTTTTGCCCAAATATTGCTGATGGTAATCCTCGGCATAATAAAACGCCGGCGCCTCGACAATCTCTGTCGTAATGGCGCCGAAGCCGGCTCGGGTTAGCCCCGATTGAAAGCGCTCACGGCTGGCTTCCACGGCCTGCTTTTGCGCCGCGGAGGTGCAATAAACACCCGAGCGATATTGCGTGCCCACATCATTGCCTTGGCGCATGCCTTGGGTCGGATCGTGGTTTTCCCAGAACACTTGCAAGATGACATCTAAAGAAATTTGGGCCGGGTCGAAGACCACTTGCACCACTTCATTATGGCCGGTTTGGCCGCTGCATACTTCTTCATAGGTTGGGTTGGGCGTAAAGCCGCCTGCGTAGCCGACTTGCGTGGAATAAACGCCGGTCGCATTCCAAAACTTGCGCTCGGCGCCCCAAAAACAGCCCATGCCTGCGATAATAACTTCCATGCCTTCGGGCCAAGGGGCCACCATTTGGCTGCCCAGAATAAAATTTTTTTCCGGCACAAGCATGGCCATACCCCGACCCGGCAGACTTTGCGCGGCGTCAATCATTTCGGTTTTCTTTCCAAGTCCAAACATCGCTCTCTCCTTAGGTTAGGCGGCTGCGGTCAGTGTTGAAATAGGGCCATCGCGGCTGCCGGCCAGTAATTGGCGCAACCAAGCGTTGTCGTCGGTCTCTGCCGCTTTGGCCGAACCGTGCCAGCGCAATTCGCCCTCGTGCATCACGCCAATCTCGTCATATGCTTGCGTGATGCCTACCATATTGCTGGTCACGGAAATAACACTAGCACCGCTTTCGCGCGCCAGAGCGCTAATCATATCATCTACCCGCGCCGATAAAATGGGGTCGAGACCCGCTGTGGGATTATCGAGCAGCAAAATATCGGGTTTGGTGGCAATGGCGCGAGCAAAGCCCACACGCTTTTGCATGCCGCCCGATAAATCAGCGGGGAATAAATCAGCATTTGCGGCCGGCAGGCCCACACGGGGCAAAAGCGCTTCGGCTTCGGCGCGTGCCTCGTCGCGCGCCATGCCATTGGCAATCAAACGAAAGGCGATGTTTTCCCAAACCGGCAGACTGTCGAACAAAGCGTTTTGCTGAAACAACATGCCGATGCGGTCATTCAAGGAAGCCGCACGCTCAACCGAGACGCCCACCGCTTCGCCATCGATAGAAATCGTGCCACCATCGGGGCCATAAAGCCCCACGAGACATTTGAGCAAAACCGATTTACCCGCCGCCGTCGGCCCAATCAAGGCCAAAGAACGTCCCGCGTCGAGCGACAGGCTTACTCCGTTTAAGGCTTTCAAAGCACCGAAACTTTTGCTTACGGAGGCAATTTTTATGCGGCTCATGAGGGTTCCTTTTTGCCAAACCAGGGCGAAATCACGACGTTATTTTATGACATAGTCGGCATAAGGTAACGGGCCTTACCGACGTCCATAACATCAAACTCAACCTCGAAGATAGGCGCAAGTTGGCTCGGCGTAAAGACGTCTCGCGGCGCCCCTTGCGCTACCACCATGCCATTTTGCAACACCAGCACATGGTCGCAAAACGCCTGCGCTAAATTTAAATCATGCACCACCACGCCAACGGCGGCACCATCGTCGGCCGCGCCCCGCAATAAATGCATCACCCCCATGGCCCCGGCCGCATCCAGCGATTGGGTTGGCTCATCGAGCAATAATAAAGGCGAACTGGCTGCCAGCAAACGCGCCATATACACCCGAGACCGCTCGCCGCCAGACAGCGTATCAATGGAACGGTCGCTAAATTGCATTGCCTCGCAGCGTGCCAAAGCGGCTGTCACCAGCGCCTCATCGCGAAACCCGAGCGGCAAAAGCCCCAGCGCCACAACATCACGGCACGACAATGGCCAAGCGATATTTTGAAATTGCGGTAAATAAGCCAAATGGCGAGCGCGCGTTTTCGGGTTTTTCCAATCGCAGTTTTGCATATGAATAGAGCCCGCGCTCAAAGGAGCCAGTCCCGCGGCTGTGCGCAGCAAAGTGGTTTTACCCGCCCCATTGGGCCCCACAATCGCGGTAATTTGACCGGCTTCGAAGCGGCAGCTTATGTCGTGCAAAATCGATTTTTGCGAGGGGCCTTCGGGCGTCAGAGCCGATATGTTTTTCAGCTCAAGCATAAGATACCCACCCCGTGCCGTGGTTTGTTGGTGCAAAAACCTGTGGATGCAAAATCTCGGCAACAATCTCAGCCGACTGCAACAATCGCGGCCCCGGCCGATTAAAAAAATGATTGCCATTGACCAGATAAACCTGGCCATCGCGCACCGCACGCAAAGCCTGATACTCCGGCAAATCGCTCACGGCGGCCATTTCCTCGCGGGCCCGCTCGATGGAAAACCCACACGGGCCAACTAAAATAACCTCTGGATCAGCCTCGGCCACCTGCGCCCAGCTCACCACCGGCGAATGCGCGCCTTCTTGGCCCAACACGACGTCGCCGCCTGCGGCCGCTATCGTTTCGGGCATCCAATTTCCAGCCCCCATCAGGGGTGCCGTCCACTCCATAAAAAACACGCGCTTGGATGGCAATGAGGCGGTTTGCGCGCGCAGCTTGGAAAACCCATTGGCAAGTTGCGCGTTGAGCGCTTCGCCGGCCGCAACCACGCCAAGGCTTTGGGCAACATGGGCAATGTCTTTGGCCACATCGGCCAGACACATCGGCTCCAATGATACTAGCTCGGGAGACGCGCTCGGCCCCACCCAATCGCGCAAAGCATGGCTCACTTCAGTCAGGCTCACGGCGCATAATTCGCATTGCGATTGGGTAATTACGAAATCGGGCGCCATATGCTGAATGGCCTCGGCATCGAGGCGATAGACAGATAGGCCATCTTCCACCAAAGCACGCACATCTCGATCGATGGTTGCGGCATCGGATTGCGGGTTCATTTTAGGGGCGGTGAGAATGGGCAAAGCTTCAAGCTCGATTGGCCAGTCACATTCGTGGGAGCGACCAACCAATTGGTCTGCCATACCCAGCGCGGCCACAATCTCGGTCGCGCTGGGCAAAAGGCTGACAATTTTTATATTCTTATTCATTCTAAAAACATGTCACATTTTTATCACAACTTCTAGACGGTTCTAGAAACTTGCGGTGAGGCCGATATAAAAAGCCCGCCCGGGGGTGCCAAAGCCAAACGCAGTTTCATATTGGTCATCTAAAGCATTTTCGACACGCGCCGAGAGCTTCGCCATTTGGCTTAACTGATAGGCAGCAGATAGATTGAGCAAAGTATAATCATCTAAGTCGACTTGCTGATACGCCGCAAAATTCGTGTCGATGGTTTTGCGAACCACCTGAACATTCATATTGCCTGACAAACGCTCGGAGATACGGTGCGAAAGGTTTGCGTTCCATGTTTCTTCGGGACGGCGTATATCGCTTGCGCCCGTTTCTGTTTCTGCATCTAGTTTCGTGAAATTACCGCTCAAGAAAGTCTGCTCGGAAATCTCTATGCGCCCCCGCAGTTCATACCCTGAGGACACACTATCGCCGTCTGACTGTTCATATTTACCACATTGTGTCGCTACGTTTCCAAGATATGAATTCTCGACCAGACAGGCGTCGCCAGCCTGAGGCGTCACAGTGCCATATTTGATAAAATCGCTGACCGTAATTTTGAACGAGGCCAATTCCAAATAGCTCTTTTTAGTGGGCTGAAAGATGACAGCCAAATCATGTCCTTGGCTTTCTTCTGGCTGCAATTGAGTGTTGCCGCAAAGCCCATCTGCACAATAGTCGCTCAAGCCATAGGTTTCATATAGGCTTGGGGCGCGAAAGCCTGTGCCAATACTGGCCCGAAACCCAAAGCGGTCTAACATCTGTTTGGCAGCAAATCGGCTAGTATCAAATTTTCCAAAAGCTTTGCTATCATCTTGACGAACCGCGAGGGATGCGCTCAGGCCTTGGTCACCGCTATATTGCAGAAGCGCAAGCAAGGCATCATTGTCGGTCTCATAAGTCGCGTCGGAAGTTTCATAGGTTTCGCTCTCACTCTCCACCCCTATCAATAAGTCGACTGTGTCAGAAAACTCTAGAACCCCTCTGTACGCCAAACTATCGCGCGACCCTATGGTGGTTAAAGTCGAAAACGTATAGGCCGAGTTGATATCCTCTGTTTGACCCAGCGACACTTTATGTTGCCAATCGCCTGCCGCATAAGCCAACGACACGCGTCCACCGATAGAATCAAAATCAGTATAATTGGTTAAACTATCTGAAGGGCCAGAAGCATCTGTGTCTACTTCACTGCTGACCGAACGCAGCGCCACATCGACCGAAATCTGATCCGATAAATCAACAACAAAACGGGCGCGACCTGTCAGCCTTTCATAGCCATCCTTTTCCACATTGCCATCGATTTCATTGGCAGCCGAAATGCCATCTGTATCGGTTTGTTGAACGAATAGGCCATAACCAAGGCCATAGCCAAGCGGGTTCGCCTCGCCTTGGCTTGAGAGGGAGACGATATTGGTGCCAAAGGAACCCGTGTCGACGGCGGCCGTAGTTTTCGTTTCGCCGCCATAAGCGGTGAATAAATTGATGGCGCCGCCAATGGCTTCACTGCCATAAAGTACACCTTGCGTGCCGCGTAAGACTTCCACACTATCGAGCCCATGTGTTGGCAAATTAGCCCAAGAGGCTTGCTGGTTCACGGGGTCATTGATTTGCACGCCATCTACATAGACGCCGCTATATTTGCCCGTCATGCCGCGCAAAAACACATTGGAAGTGGCCCCCGCCCCGCCAGAGGCATAACTGTTCACACCGGCCAATGTAGTCAACGCATCTTGCAGATAAATAGACTGCATCTCAGCCAATTCATCGGCAGTTAGAATATCCACCGAGGCACCAATTTGCGCCGCCGGCGTGGGAATACCGGTGGCCGAGACGATAATCTCATCCACTTCTTGAGCCAAAGCAGGGGTCAAGACAGGCGCCATCAGGCTGGCACCAAAGCACAGGCCCGCTAGCGCAGGGTAACGAATATTTTTCATGTTGTTTCTCCAAACAGACGGAAGGACTCGCGAAGAATTAGCTCTTCGCAAGGTAGGCACTCTGTCGTCTGTAACGGAAAATCCGCCTCGGCATGGTGCATCCCGCCCACCCGAAAAACGACCGATCAAGGCAGGTTTCCTGGCTCGCGGGTGAATGCTTTAGGCCGCCTTCCCCAATAGTTGAGTGGCATAATGGCCGTCGGCTATCCGCTGACAGTTGCGGGAGCAGCTATCGACTTGGGCAAAATTGCGCCCGCACGATATTCCCTTTTAACCCCATCGCTGAGGCACCTTGTTCGTGAAAAAACTCTAGCCTGAATTTAATGACGCATCAAGCGTCACTCATCAAAGCGCCCGGGCGACGCAACAGCAGCAGCAAAAGCGGCACGCCAAAAAACGCCGTCAACACGCCAAGCTTTAACTCCGTGCCGGTCGGAATGGCGCGCACGGCGGTATCGGCCAGCACCAATAAAATCGCGCCCAGCAAAGCCGAGGGCAAGAGACTGCGCGACGGCATATGACCACAATAGGGTCGCACCAAATGCGGCGCCACCAACCCGACAAACCCAATGACCCCGGTCACGGAAACCACAGCCCCGATTGCCAAAGCCAGCCCCACGGCAATGCGTGCGCGCAAGTTTCTCATGGCCAGCCCCAAGGTCTGCGCCACTTCTTCGCCCAACGCCAAAGCGTTCAGACTGCGCGCCGTCGAGGCCATTAAAAGACACCCAAGCACCGCCCCGGGCAAAGCCATATGCACATGCAACCAAGAGCGATTTTCCACCGCGCCCAAAAGCCAGAAAGCGATTTCCAAAGCGGCAAAATAATTCGGGCTTAAATTTAACGCCAAAGCAATGCCCGCTCCGGCAAAAGCCGAGACCGCAAATCCGGCCAAGATTAAGCGCAAAGAAGAGGCGCCCTGCCCCGCCACCGCCATCAGCGCTGCCACGGAAACCAAAGCCATAATGGCCGCCGCCAAAGGCACCCAATAAGACACGGTCGAGGCGAGGCCTAAATAAATCGCCATCACCGCCCCCAGCGCCGCGCCATTGCTGGCGCCCAAAAGGCCCGGCTCGGCCAAAGGGTTGCGTAAAAAACCCTGAATGGCCGCGCCCGATAAGCCCAAAACAAATCCCGTCATGGCCGCCAGCGCAAGGCGCGGCGCGCGGATGGTCTCAAATAAAATCGCATGAAATTCCGAGCCCGTGCCAGACACATAAGCCAGCAAGGCGCGAGGCGATGTCGCCACATCGCCGATGAGCAAAGAAATGACGGCGAGGACAAGCAGGAGCGCGAGCAAAATCAGATTGAGTTTCAAACCATGTATCATGGCGCCAAGCTAGCGGCGCGCGCGGGCGCGTGCAACCGCTTATGGACAGGCCAAAAACTTCGTGGCAAGCATGGGGGATGAAATGGTTGCTATCCGCTTTGATTTTTTATGCCACGCTGGCGCCAGCGCAGGCTTTGCCGCGCGTGATGAGCCTCAACCTATGCGCCGATGCCTATCTGATGCATTTCGCGGCCAAAACCCAAGTGGTCGCGCTAACCCCGCAATCGCGCGATGCAAGCCTCTCGGCGATGGCCGAAGCGGCGCAGAGCTATCCGATAAGCGATGGGCAAATCGAGAGCATCGCGGCGCTGGCGCCCGATTTGGTGATTGTCTCCAGCTATAGCGACCCGTTGCGCAATCGGTTGATCGAAAAACTGGGCATTCCGCTTTTGGTGCAAAATGCCGCCAATGGGTTTGGCGCCGCGCGCGCCGAAATGCTGAGCCTAGGAGATGCGATTGGCCGCCCGCGCCAAGCGGCCGCCTATGTGAAACAGCTGGAAGCGCAGCTCGCCGCTTTGCAACCGGTGCCGCATCGCCCGCGTATTTTGCCGCTGCAAAGGCGCAATCTCACGGTCGGCAGAGGGCATATTTTAGACGAAATTATTGCCCTCGCTGGCGGGCTGAATGTGGGTCGCCAGATTAGCGCGCAGACGATGGGGCGGGTGAGTTTGGAAACCGCTTTGGCTCATTCGCCAGATTATATTCTGGTCAATGCGCGCGCCAACGGGATTCGCGGGCCCGACAGTCGCGGCATGGAATTTTTAACCCATCCGGCTTTGGCGCGCCGCTATAGCGCCGAGCAGCGCCTCTGGATCGATAATAATCTGCTGGTCTGTGCGGGCGCCACCACGCCTTTGGCGGTGGAAACGCTGCTCAGCCAAATCCGTCGCCCTACTTTTAAATAAGAGGCGAAATTTAATTGAGGGAAAGCGCGCCGCGCATCGCCGAGATAGGCCCGCGCAAAAGATATAGCGGCAAAGGCATGGCGGCATTTTCAATGGTGATAGATTGTAATTCGGGCGGCGCCAAACCATCGGGCGCGCCAACCAGACGCGCGCGAATGCTGCGGTCGGCAAATAATCCGGCCAACCAAGGCGTGATATGTTCGACCTCGAGTTCATAATCAATACCATTGACCCGCGTCTTTAAGCGCGAGCCAGGCCGCAAGGCCATGGCGCCTTGGGGCGGAATTTGCAAATCAATCTGCGCTGGTGCGCGCGGCACTCGGCTCGGTGCGGCGTCCGAGCTAGCCGCCGCTTGGGTGGCGGCCGAGACCGCAAGGCGAGCTGGCACATCGACATTGACCGGAATGGGAATGAAAAAGCTGGCGCTCAAGAGCGCCGTGAAAACCAGCGCCGTGGCCAGTTTAACAAAGCCGCGCCGCGCGCCTTTGCGGCCATGCACACCTGCCTCTAGCGCTTCCACCGTATAGGCGGCGGCTTCGGCCAATTGGTCGAGCATGATGCGCACCGGATGCGACCAAGCGGCGGCGCGCAGCAAAACAATACCGCCGCGCAAGTTACCGTCTTCGCGGCGCAAAGGCACATAGAGACCGTTTTGCGGCAAATTATCTGGCCAAGGCTGTTTCAAATCTGCCGTATTGAGCAGAGCCGGCGTGAGTTGCAAATTCCCATAGCCAGATTTATTCAGCCAACGGCCAAGCTGGCGCCCCCAATCTAAAATCGGTTTCGTGTCTTTGCTGCGCATCACGCCAGAGATAGTGACATCATAGATTTTGCCGCGCGGGCTGCAGGTCCAAAACACCGCGCAATCATAGGGCGCAAATCGGTTCAACCGATTGACCACCAAACGGGCTAAATCTGGCGCGCCAGGCACCCGACGAAACTCATGCTCCAGCAGAAACAGCCCCGCCAGCGCGCGCATGCCAACGCTGTCTGGCTGGTCGGCTCGCTGATAGGCTGCGTCCGTATCGGGGTTCGGCGTTTGGGTTAGGTCGTCAGTCACGAAAAGTCACGCTTTCCTAAAATAAATACAGATGGCATAGATAATTTATGACAATGTTGTAAAATGATATTGGGATTCGGTATAGGGCAAATCCCTTACGATGAATTGCCTGTGCGTATCTATGTTGTGTAAGGAGTAAAAAATGGCGGATGAAGAAGGCGAAGTTCGGCGCATGGCCGAGATTGCTGATGCAATCAATGCTATTTTAGAGGCCGAACCTTCAGTCGGCGATACGCCTGCCCAAGAAGCCGCGCCAACTCCAGAACAAGCCCCAGAGCTAGAGACAGGCGCAAATTCACCAGCCGATACGCTCGATGCCGCCATCGCCGCAGAATTTGCTACCGATGGCGAGCTGGCCGGGCCCCCGCAAGTCACTCCCGCAGACGACCCCTTTGGCCCCGCCCCTAATTTAGATTTGCCCGGCAAGATAGACACCAATATGGCCATTGGCCAAGACGTGCGCGTGGGCAGCGATATGGCCAATTTATCTTTGCGGATGCAAGATACGCTGTCGGAAATTCGCCATCAGGCCAATGAAGCTTGGCAAGGCGCGGATGATCTTTTGGCCGAAATGGAAAAAGCTCGGGCGAGCCTCGTTGCAGATGTTCGTGGCCAAATTCAAACCATCGCCAGCGAAACCCAAAAGCGGCGCCAGACCATTATGCAAGAGCTGGAACAGCTAGAAAGCCAAAGCTTAATGGCGCGCGATGAAATGGAAGTCATGCTGGTGAAATTTGAAACCAGCCTGACGGATCTCCATTCGCGCTATTTCCATAATGCCGAATCCGAGCGCGAACGTTTGGCGCGCTATCGCGAGTTCTTGCAATTCATGCTGGACGAGCGCGGTCTGTAATGTCACGCTTTCTCTTTAAGGAGAAAGTTGATGAGCGCGAAAGCCCACCCAAAAAAAACCATTGAAGTGCTTGGCAAGACCATGAGCTATGTCGAGCTTGGCGATCCGAACGGTCGACCGATTGTGTTTCAACATGGCAATCCCACGTCGTCTTATCTTTGGCGCAATATCCTGCCGCATGCCGAGAGCTTGGGGCGGTGCATCGCCATCGACCTGATTGGCATGGGCGATAGCGACAAGCTGGAAGACAGCGGCCCCGAGCGCTATAGTTTCGCCGAACAAAGCCGCTATTTCGAAGCCGCGCTGAAAGCGCTAGGCATCGAAGACAATATTATTCTCGTCCTCCACGATTGGGGCAGCGCGCTGGGCTTTCATTATGCCGCGCGCCACGGTGAAACAGTGGCGGGCATTTGCTACATGGAAGCGATTGTGCAATCGATCGCCTCTTGGGACGATTGGCCAGAGGGCGCGCGCGATATCTTCAAAGCTTTCCGCTCCGAGGCTGGCGAAGAAATCATATTAGAGAAAAACGTATTTGTGGAAGCCGTGCTGCCCAATTCGATTATCCGCGACCTCGACGCGGCCGAAATGGCCGCCTATCGCGCGCCATTTGAAAACGCCGGCGAAGACCGCCGCCCAACGCTGACCTGGCCGCGCCAAATCCCCATCGCGGGCGAGCCAGCCGATGTGGTCGCTTTGGTTGATAGCTATGCCGCCTTTATGGCGCAAAGCCCGATGCCGAAACTGTTTATCAATGCCGACCCAGGGTCGATTTTGGTCAGCGGCCAACGCGAGTTCTGCCGCAGCTGGCCAAACCAGACAGAAGTCACCGTCTCTGGCACGCATTTTATCCAAGAAGACAGCCCGCATGAGATTGGCGAGGCCTTATCGGCTTGGATTACTGAAAATAACATTTAATAATCATACTATTGTTGACCTGACACCCGAATAACGCCATTTTATTTCCATGGCTGGTGATAAAAGACGCACGGAGGCGCTAGCGGAAGCGCTTGCCCTCCCTATTTTGACGCAAACTTTGGCGGAAGGGCAGAAAATGCCCGCCGACACACAGATTTGCGCCACCCATAGCGTATCTCGCACGGTGGTGCGCGAGGCGTTTCGTATTTTGAGCGGCAAGGGGCTGATTATCGCGCGTCCACGCGTTGGCACTTTGGTCGCGCCGCGCACCGCTTGGGCGCTGTGGGATGGCGATATTCTGCACTGGCTCGACAATCATAGCCATGCCAGAAATACGGCGGATTTCCTCGACAAATGGCTGGCCGATGCCATGGATATTCGGCTCGCCTTGGAGCCGAGTTTTGCCGCACTGGCCGCCTCGCGCGCCACGCCGAGCGCCAATGAAACGCTGCAATCCGCCCTGCGCGAGCTGCAACACTCTGGCTCGCGGGTGGCCGAGGCCGCGTTTCTCGCCGCCCTTTATGACGCCACGGGAAATGATTTCGCCGCCTATCCGCGCCAGTTAACCGGCTGGAGCTTGCGCCATCGCCAAGCGGAGGCGCCATTGGCAGATTACGCCAAAATGACCGCCGCCATTGCCCAAAAAGACGCCGCCAGCGCGCGCCAAAGCGCTTTTCAAGCGCTGTTGGGAAGCCAGACTTAGCTATATTTGACGGGTTTTGGACAGGCGGCGCGTTATATCCATTGATTAGCGCAAATCTGGTGCTAGACTGAAAACAGGTGAGCCTTGAGCAACGCAAACAACAACGCAAATAAAAAGCCAAGCCTTACCCTTGGAGGAACTTTGGTGGCCGAGCCAACAGACGAACAGCTTCTCGCCGCGATTGGCCGTGGCGAGGCCGACGCCGGCGCCGAGATAATGCGCCGTCACTTGGGCTATGTGCTGCATATCTGCCATCGCAAACTCAACAATGCGGCAGAAGCCGAAGAAGCCGCGCAAGATGTTTTCGCCTCGGTTTGGAAAAACGCCGGAAATTGGCAGAGCGGCAAAGCCAAAGTAACCACTTGGTTGTTTCGCGTGGCCAGCAATCGGTGCATTGATATTTTGCGCCGCCGTCGCCCAAGCACCCCTATAGAGGACATTCGCGAGCCAGAAGACCCAAGCGCTTCGGCCGAAGAAATCTTGGTTCTCCAACAGCGCGACCAGACCATCCGCGCCGCCCTCAACACGCTGACCCCAGACCAGAAACGGGCGATTGAGCTGGTTTATTATCAAGACCTGAAACAAAGCGACGCCGCCAAAACCATGGGGATGACTTTGGCCGCGCTCGAATCGATTTTGCGCCGCGCGCGCGCCCGCTTACACCAAGACCTCGCCACCCAGAGGGACCCCATAGAAATGAGTTCGTGATGAAACATCCAACGATTAAATCCCAAAGCCCGCTAGAACTTGGCGAAGCCATGTTGCGCGTCTATGGCAGCCAGACCGAGACCTGGCCCGAAGAGGCGCGCGCGGCAATCGATGAGCTGGAAACGCTTTTGGCGCAAGAGCCGAGCTTGGCCGCTTTATATGCGCGCGAAAAACGCCTCGATGGCTGGCTTGACGCACGCCAACCCGCGCCCCCGCCCGAGCTTGAGCAGCGCGTGATGGCGGCTTTCCCCACACAAATCAGCCCGCCGGAAGCGCAAGTGATTGCCTTCGCCAAAACCAGCCTGAAGCCGGCAGATGTCGCATTTAGAGCCAAGTTAACCGCGCCCTTGGGCGCCACGCTGACCGCTTTGGCGGCGTGTTTTATGGCTGGTTTTATCGCCGCCCCCTTGGTTTTTGAAACCCTCACAGGCGCGGGCGATCCGCTGGCCTCGCTCGAAATTATTTCCACCGCCTTTTTACCAACCGAACCCTTATAGGAGCCATCATGTTAGAAAATAAAAAACTCATTTACTCCGTCTTAGCCGTCTCGCTTGCCCTCAATTTTTTCGTTATTGGCGGGGCTGGATTTTATGCCCTGAAATGGAAAAACATCCGCGCCGATGGCAATTGGATTGAGAAACGTCTCGACCGCGCCGAAAGCCGATTTTTACGCCATTTAGATGGCGAAGATGAAGCCCTAGCCAAACGCGTATTCAGCCAGCGCCGCCCGGCACTGCAAGCGGCGGTCAAGGAAGTGCGCGCCGCGCGGCATGATTTCCGCGATAGTCTGAAAGCTGAAACGCCAGATCCGACGCAAATCATCGCCTCGCTTAATCGCTCGCAAGACGCGGCGGAGCAAGTGAATGAAAATTTCCATGGCGCCCTGCGCGACATGGCGCAAGGCCTCTCGCTCGAAGCGCGGCGCAAGATTGCCGAGCACATGCGCCGCCACCGCAATCATAAACGACGCGAAGATTAAAATTAGCTGGTGCGGGCTTCCGATTTTTTCACCGCAATAAAGCGGCGAGCGGAAGCCTGCGCCAAGGCTTGGCGTTCTTCCGCATTGGGTATCGCTTGGCTGCCAATAAGCACTTGCATCATCATTCGATGCTCAATCAAAAGCCCCGAGTGCAGGCCGCAATCCGCTTCCGGATTTCCCAGATACGCCACGCCTCGGCGTTTCTGCTCGGTAAAATAATCGGCCAGCTGCTGAAACACCACTTGCGGGCCCGCGGTGCGAAACATTTCGCTAAGGCCTGGCACCTGCTGCCCCTCATAAATAACCATGCGCAACATGGCCAAAGCTTCGGGGTCGAAAATAAGATCGAGAATATTTCGACCAATCATCTCCAAATCCGCCCTCATATCCCACCCCAGATACGGCGACAAATCGTCGAGCTGATAATTGGCGACTTTGTTTTGGATCAAGGCCTGATACAGCGCATTCTTATCGGTGAAATGCGAATAGACCGTCGCCTTCGAAACGCACGCCGCTTCCGCCAGAGCATCCATAGAGGTGCCGTGAAATCCTCGATTGAGAAACAGGCTGGACGCAGCCGCCAAAATGCCCTCGCGCTTACTGGCGTCTTTGGGACGACCGCGCGCCGGTGAGGTTGGAGGGCAAGAAAAAGATTTATCCATACATAGTTAATAAACTAAACTGTTCAGTTTGACAATTAAAAAGAAACCCCTATATTATCCTTCGAACACAGGAGAGACTTCATGCCGTTTACCATGCAACAATATGGCGAATTCATTACCCGCCGCCCGTTTTTGGTGATTTTTCTATCCCTTATTCTTGCCGTTGTGGCCAGTATGGGCGGGCAGAATTTGCGCTTCACCAATGATTATCGCTATTTCTTTTCCAATGATAATCCGTATCTGACGGCCTTTGAAGAGTTGGAGCGGACGTATTCCAGCCCCGATACTTTGTTCTTTGTCTATCAGCCCAAAGACGCCACTTCCGCCACCTCTCCCGAAGGGCTGAACCTCGCCTTTGAAATGACCGAAGCGGGCTGGCAAATTCCGTTTTCCACCCGCGTCGATAGTCTGACGAATTTCCAAAACACCCGCGCCATCGGCATGGATGATTTGGAGGTGCGCGCGCTATTGGAAGACCCGAGTGATATTTCGCCGAAGAAAATTGCCTATATTGAAGAGACGATTTTAAACGAACCTTTGCTGGCTGGCCGCTTGTTGTCGCTCGACAAACGCACCGCCGCCGTCGTCGTCTCCTTGCGCCCGCCCAAGGATGATATTGTCGCCACCACCTCCATCGTCACCGCAGCGCGCGAGCTGCATGAGGCCATGCGCGCTAAATATCCCAACATTCGCATCGAGCTGACCGGCTCGCAAATGCTGTCCAATTCGTTTTCGGAAGCGGCGCAACAAGATTTGAAAACCCTCACGCCAACCATGTTCGTGCTGATTGCCGTGGTGCTGATTATCACCACCCGCAAATTCTTCGGCACCCTCGCCACCATGGTGGCGGTGACCCTATCGACAGCCATGGCCATGGGCACAGGCGGTTGGCTGGGCATTCCGCTATCGCCTCCCGCTTCGGGCGCGCCGACCATTATTCTGACCGTCGCCGTGGCTGATTGTGTGCATATTCTCATCACCGCTTTGGTTTCCCAGGGCAGCGGCATGGATAAACGCGCCGCCATTGTGGAAAGCCTGCGCATCAACGCGCAACCGGTATTTCTAACCTCGGTGACCACGGCCATTGGCCTGTTCAGCTTGCAGTTCTCCGATGCGCCGCCTTATCGCGACCTCGGCGCTTTTGCTGGCATTGGCGCGATTTATGCTTGGATTCTATCGATGACCCTATTCCCCGCTTTGCTATCGATTATGCCGATGAAAGGCAGCCAAGCCGTCGATACCCAAAGCCGCTGGATGAGTTGGCTCGCCGATATGGTAATTGCCAAACGCAAGCCCCTGCTGGTGAGCATGTTGGCGCTCAGCCTCGTTGGCGCCGCCCTCTTGCCCCGCCTGACCTTCAACGATCGCTTTGTCGAATATTTCGACGAGTCGATTGATTTCCGCCAAGCCTCCGATTGGGCGGCCGATAATCTGACCAGTATCTACATTATCAATTACTCGTTCAGCGGCGGCGAAGCCGGTGCGGTGGCCGACCCTGACTATCTGACAACGCTGAATGATTTTGCAAACTTTATGCGCGCTCAGCCAGAAGTCGAACATGTGGCGGCTTTCTCGGATGTCGTCAAACGCATCAATCGCTCGTTCAATGGCGACAATCAAGAGTATTATGCGGTGCCAGAAAGCCGCGATATGGCAGCGCAATATGTGCTGCTCTATGAAATGTCGCTGCCGTATGGGCTCGACCTGAACGACCAATTAAATGTCGATAAATCTGCGTCGCGCCTGGTCGTGACCATGACTGACCTCAGCACGGCCGAGATGCAAGTGGTGCAAGCGCGCGGCATGGATTGGCTGCAAGCCAATGCGCCCGAGCGCATGCAGGTCGACCCGTCGGGGCAATCGGTGATGTTCTCTTACATTGGCGAGCGTAACTTCAACGCTATGACCACTGGCACGCTCATTGCCTTTGTGTTGATTTCGGCTTGCCTGATGTTGGCCTTGCGCAGCTTGCGCCTTGGCCTGATTAGCCTCATCCCCAATATCGCGCCGCCTGCCGTGGCCATGGGCTTCTTCTCTCTCTATCAGACAGAAGTCGGCTTTTGGACGGCCTTTGTGGGTGCCACCGCCATTGGCCTCATCGTCGATGCCACGGTGCATATGTTGAGTAAATATCGCCATGCCCGCGTCGAGCTTGGCTACACATCGGTCGATGCGGTGCGCTATAGTTTCGCCACCGTTGGCACCGCCCTTTGGGTGTGTTCCTTCGTCTTGGTGGCGGGCTTCATGGTGCTGACGCTATCGCCGTTCTTAATCAATGCGATGTTGGGGCGCGTGGTGGCTTTGACCATTTTCATGGCCCTCATCCTCGACTTCCTCTTGCTGCCGCCTCTGCTTGTCGCTCTCGACAGCCGTGGCGAAACAGATACGCCTTCGGATAGTCCCGAAAGCTCTGCTGCCCAACCTGCTGAATAATGGAGACCTCAATGACTATATTTTTCCAAACCACCCGCCAAACAGCCCTCGCGCTGGCCGCTCTCACGCCTCTGCTTTTGGCGACCCCTGCGCAAGCCGAATTGCCAGGTACCGACCAACCCGAAGCGCGTGGCCTCGCCATTGCCAAAAAATCTGACGCCATGAACTTGGGCTTTACCAATACGCAAACCGATATGGAAATGATTTTGACCAATGCCAATGGCGACGTCAGCGAACGCCGTCTGGGCTTTAATACTTTGGAGAATAAAAACCCCGATGATGGCGATTGGTCGATGATGATTTTCAATGAACCCGCCGATGTGGCGGGCACCGCTATGTTGACCCATGCGCATATTCTCGACCCCGATGAGCAATGGATGTTCTTGCCCGCGCTCAAACGCGTCAAACGCATCAGCTCGGTCAATAAATCGGGGCCTTTCATGGGGTCTGAATTTGCTTTCGAAGATTTCTCGTCGCAAGAAGTCGGTAAATTTTCCTATAAATGGCTGCGCGATGAAGCTTGCGGCGAGTTGACCTGCCACGTTACCGAGCGGCGTCCTTTGTATAAGCACTCGGGCTATACGCGCACCATTAGCTATACCGATACGACCGATTATCAGCTGCGCAAAGTGGTCTATTACGACCGCAAAAACGCGCTGCTGAAAACGCTAATCTTTAGCGATTATCAGATCTATCTCGACAAATATTGGCGCGCCCATAATCTTTACATGGAGAACCATGTAACGAAAAAAACCACGACGCTGCGTTGGGATGAATATGAGTTTCAAACCGGTTTGACCCAAGCTGACTTCAACCAAGATAGCTTGAAGCGGGCCCGCTAAGCAATGTCGCGCGCGCGTCTCCTCCCCGTATTGGCGGCTCTTCTGGGGGTTAGCGCCCCCACCGCTTGGGCGATGGATATCGACTTTGATGGCAATGTCGAGTTAGAAGCCCGCCATTACCCCAAACTCGGGCGCGGCGACGATATGGAACAAGATTTCACCTCCATTTCGAGCGAGGTGGAGCTTGGGCTTTATTCGCGCTCGGGTCGTCATGCGATTATTTTAAAACCCTTTGGCCGCTACGACGAACACGACCATGAGCGCAGCCATATGGATTTGCGCGAAGCCAAATATCGCTATTTGCGCGGCCCCTTTGAGCTGACGCTAGGCGCCGATAAAGAGTTCTGGGGCGTCACTGAATTTTTGCATCTCGTCGATATTGTCAATCAAACCGACAATGTTGAAAGCACCGATGGCGAGGCCAAGCTCGGCCAGCCGATGGTGAAGCTGGCCTATAGCACGCGCTTTGGCACATGGACGGGCTACTCGCTGCCGTTCTTTCGCATTCGCCAATATGTAGACCCGATAACGGGGCGGCCTAATTACGGCTTTGTCGTCGATGATAACACCAGCCTATTTGAAAGCGGCGAAGGGCGGCGCACGGAAGATTACGCGCTGCGCTATAAACATAGTATCGGCGTGTTTGATATTGGCCTATCGGGGTTTAAAGGCACATCGCGCGAGCCACAATTGCTCGCCACGGGGGATGTCTCGGCCAATAATGGCTTGCCAAAACTGCAAGCCTATTACGCCTATCTGACGCAAACCGGCATAGACGTGCAGGCCACTTTGGGCTCTTGGCTATGGAAATTAGAGGCCAGCCAAAGCACGCAAAACCGCTTTACTGGCGCCCTTGCAACGCTTGCCTCTCCGGTAGAGGAAGTCGATGCGGCGCGCGCGACAGGCGGCTTTGAATATACGTTTTACAATCTGTTCAACAGCGGCACAGATGTCGGGCTGGTCGCCGAATATATGTGGGATGAACGCGAAGCCGACGCCCCGCACGCCTTTGGCAATGACATTGGCATCGGCTTTCGCTGGACCGCCAATGACACGCAATCGACGGCTGTTTTGCTGGGCGGGTTTCACGACCTCGATACCAAATCAAGCGGCCTATCGCTAGAAGCCGAACGCCGCTTAGGCCAAAGCTATAAAGCCATCCTCGAAGCCCGCTTCCAAGATAAAGTCGGCGACGCAGATACGCTGGCTCAAGCCAATGCCGATGAAGATTTCATCCGCTTGCGATTGGCTTATTTCTTCTAATTTCTGTTTAGTTTTGCTCGCCAAATGGCATTTTCCTGTTTAGGCTTTTCGTCTAAAGGGAGACTATCTTATGAGCTCAACATCCTCTGGGGAAACCGCCCCTGTGCCGAAGTCCGTTCGCAATTACACGCTGGCCATGCTGGTGCTTATCTATGCGTCTAGCCATGTAGACCGGCAAATTGTTTCGATTTTGGCCGAGAGTATTAAGCTGGAGCTGATGTTGAGCGATACGCAATTGGGCTTTTTGATTGGATTATCTTTCGCGCTTTTTTACGCCACGCTTGGCATCCCCATCGCGATTTTGGCCGACCGCTATTCGCGCCGCAATATTATCGCCATCTCGGTGGTTGTCTGGTCGGCGATGACGGCGTTCAGCGGCATGGCAGCGAATTATTTCCAACTGGCGCTCGCGCGAATTGGGGTTGGCATTGGCGAGGCTGGGTCTAGTCCGCCCAGTCATTCGATGATTTCCGATTTATTCCCGCCCGAAAGCCGCGCCACCGCCATGGGCATTTATGCCACGGGCATTAACATTGGCGTGTTGATCGGCTTTCTTGTCGGCGGTTGGATTGACCAATGGTATGGCTGGCGCATGGCGTTTTTCGTGGTTGGCATTCCGGGTGTGATACTTGGATTGCTGATGTTTTTCACCGTTCAAGAACCCGCCCGCAGCCAACCTGTGAAACCGCTGAAACTGAATATTTTTTCTGAAGTCTGGGACACTTTTAAATTGATGATGTCGATACCAAGCCTGCGCCATATCGTTATCGGCTGCACGTTGGTGGTGTTTGTTGGCTATGGCGCGCTGTATTGGAATGGCGTTTTCTTCCGCCGCATCCACGGATTATCCTCGGGCGAAACGGGCACGCTTCTAGCGCTTATCGGCGGTGTCGTGGGCGGCATTGGCACCTATTCGGGCGGCCTGCTGGCGGATTATCTAGGCAAGAAAGACAAGCGGAATTACGCTTGGCTGACGGCGGGCGTGAAATTATTCATCCTGCCCGTGGCTGTGGCTTTCTACCTCGCAACAGATTTGAAAATCGCCATTGGGCTATTTACCCTCACGGCGTTTTTTGGTGGCTTTTACCTGTCGGTCAGCTTCGCCATGACGCAAAGCCTCTTGCCAGGCCCAAGTCGGGCTTTGGGCGCGGCCTTATTGCTGTTCTGCATCAATATCATCGGTCTCGGACTAGGCCCGCAATTGGTTGGCATTCTGTCGGATTATTTCTTGCCGACCTATGGCGTCGATGGCTTGCGGTATGCTTTGGTCAGCGTCGTGGTGGTCAATCTTTGGGGCGCGGCGCATTATATTTTGGCCGCTCGCACCTTGCGCGAAGACCTAGAGGCCAATAGCGACGCGTAAACCAAATCGGCGCCCCTGAGTGTTACCAAGGGGCGCCGATTTGGTTTGTTAAAAAGCCAAGGCAAGCGTCAGGCCAAGGCTTGCCGTTTCGGCGGAAGTCTCTTCGCCGTCGCCAGCCAAGGGACGGTCGACCTCGGTGATTTGGTAGTAATACCCAAACTCAACGCCCGCCGCGATTTTGCGGCCGCCACCAATCATAATCTCTTCATATTCGGTGACATTTCCGGCGACATTGGTTTCGCTTTCTTCACTCTCGGTAAAGCCAAGCCCCCAATAGCTATCGCCGCGTTTGTATTTCAGCGCATAGTTGAGCGTCTCGATACTCTCGCTATTGAGGTATTGCTCGCCTGGCAACTCGCCTAAATTGTCATATTTCGACAGATTGGCGCCAAATATCCAATCACTCCAATAAAGCTGCAAGCCAGTGCTGGTGCTTTGGGGGTCGATGGCACTGTTCAGCGTATCGCTGCTTACATCGGAATAACTCAAGCGATACCCAAGGCTTCGATAGGTGCCAGTAATGCGCATCGCCAATTCGATAATATCCTCCTGAATAACATCGTCGTGTGGCCTCGAGCTGGTGGCGACATTGTTTTTGCTACCGTTGCGGTCGCGATTATTCGGCGTGTAAGAAGCCGCCAATTGCAGGCCCCCAACTTTGGGGGTGAGATAGGAAAACTTATTCGCATCGCCCAAAATATGTTCCAGCTTGGTCGACATATGCGCGTCTTGAATGACGTCCACGGCGTCGAAATGCAAGTCATAGGCCTCTTCGATAATCGTTTCGGTAATGGAATTATCGAACATTTTGAGGCCTGGTACAAAGCGCGGGGCGCGCACTTGCATGAGGTGACCGACACCGTTTTCGGCGCCCAAAATCACCTTCCCCCAATCGGCTTTAATGTAGAGATAATGCTCGTCGATCAAATCTTCGCTGGCGCCTTCGGCTTCAAGTTCAATTCGCACGCCGATTTCTGTGCCTTTGGGTAAAGTGGTTTTCGCCTTGAAATAAATCTCACCATTTTGCGCCAGCACTTCATCTTCAAAGCTTGAGGTGCCCTTTTTATCGACGTCGACCAAATTGACCGATTGGATAAAATAGCCGCCCAATTGCAAATCAATCGGCGACTTGTCGTGCGCCATACCGGGGCTGCTCATGCCCAGCAAAGCCAAAAGAGAGACCGATAGGCGTTCATTTTAATTGTTGTTTCATAGTCCATATCCTTGTTTTTGTTTTTGGATACAGCCCACCGCAACCACTGGTAGGAACGCGTAAGGGCAAACGCATGATGTGAATCGCTAAGCCCTTGTCTTATTGATACTGGCTTGAGAGTAGCAGTCAAACGACAATAAAAGCTAAATCAAAAAAGGCGGGGTCTTAACCTCGTGTTAAGCCCCGCCTCTTTTCTTTTGAATGGCGAAATTAGAATTTTAGCAATAGACCGACGCCGGTGAAATTAGCGTCTTTGGCATCCGCTCCGTCGCTTTCCACCCGCTCATGGGTATAGGTCAGCTTCACACCGGAGCCCAATTTAGTGGCGCCACCGACAACCGTGATATCGGTACCCACATTCGCATCGCTATCGGTTTTCGTGTCTTTTTGCGTATGCATGGCCAAGCCAAAAGTCGTGTCCTTTGAATAGCGATAGGCCAAACCAACATGGGTGATTTCCCAATCATTGCCGCCTGCTTTGGCTTCATCCGACACAAAATGCGTACCGCCGAACGTAAGGCGTCCCGAAGACAGGCTCAACCCATAGGCGGTTTCTTCCATCTCGCCCTCATTCTCTAAAGGCGTGATGTAGTCGCCCGTCTCGCTCGTAAACGAAGCCTTGAGCTTGAGGCCGCCCAATTTTCCTGTATATCGCAAGCCAAAAGACTGCACATCTTCATGGGTTTCATTACCTTCCAGCTCGGCCAAAAGCGCGGCCGTTCCCGCGCCATTTTTATTCTCAGAGCTTGGCGTTACGGAATAAGCAAATTGCAAGCCGCTCACTTTGGGCGAGTAATAGGTCAGCTTATTGGCGTCGGCGGAATAATTGTCGTGGCGTGGCTTTTCGTATTTGGCGACCGAACTCCAGGTGCCAAAGTTATTGTCATAGGTTTTCCAACCCGCGAAACGCGGGGCAAAGACCTGCAATTTTTGCGCGCCTGAGTTTTCAGCCCCAAGCTCCAACTTGCCGAAATCGCCCGAGACATAAATGTAATGCTCATCGATCTGGTCGCTTTCGGTGGCGCCTTCGAGTTGAATTTGCATGCCGACGCTCAAGCCATTGGTGGTTTTGCCTTTGGCTTTAAAAACAATTTCGGCGTCTTCTTGAAAGGAAATATCTTTGAAGTCTTTGGCTTCGAGAGGGTCTACATCGTTGACATAGCCGATGTCTGCATCGACGCTATAAATGACGGAATTGAAATAACCACCGACACTAAACTCAAATGGTTCGGCCATGGCGGGGGAGAGAAAAAGGCCAAGCACGCCAGCCTGAAATAGAATTTTTTGCACAATATACTCCTGATTTAACATTCGGCAGGCGAGCCATTGCCTCCCCTACCCATCAACTTACATAGAACTGTTCCCAAATTAGCTCGCAAGACTGGGTCGTCTACGAATTTTTCAAAAGTAGCAAGCTAACATCACAGTTTTGTGACGCGAAGATGATGATTTAATGACAAGCACCGCTTTTTGAGAAAGGGTAAAAAAAGGGAAAATGGTACAGCCTCTCCGGATTGAACGGAGGACCTCTAGATCCACAATCTAGCGCTCTAACCAACTGAGCTAAGGCTGCACCGAGGTTTTTCCAAAACCACCATTGTGGTTCAGGTGAGGGGAAAATAGTCGGCTTTTAGAGAAAGTTCAAGCGATGATGCGCCCAATAGCAAGATTTTGTGGCGGCGCGCGCCTGCCCCCTTCCAAAAGCCGTTAGAAACCGCTAAAGCTTGGGCAGTGAGATAGAACAGAGGCCGTTGCACATGGGCATTAACACACCTTCCGAAATTTCCGCCGAGCTTTCCATCGGTGCCACCGACCAGAAAATGGTGCGTATTTTCATCACCACCGAAACGCAAGAAATTCCGATGGATTTCCTGCCCGAGGAAGCCGAAGAGATTGCTCGCGAACTGGTGGCCGCTGCGACCGCCTGCCGCGAAGCCTCCTAAATCTAGCGCTTTCCATCCGTACCCCCGTAAGCTATGGTTTGCGGATGAGACTTACTCGCAACAATAGCGCCCCTCGATGAGCCAATCCCTGCCGCTATCGCCGCCAAAGCCGCCTCGGCGTATGGATATTTGGCGCGCGCTGACGCTGTTTGGCGTGGCCTTGCCCTTGCTGCCGCTGCTGGCGCTGGCTTGGTTGGCGCTAGCGCCCTCGGCGGCGCACACACCCATTTGGGGTCATTTATGGGCATCTGTTTTGCCTGGCCAAATTGTCACCACGGCTCTTTTGATGGCTGGCGTGGCGGCTCTGACGGGGCTCATTGGAACCGGCACGGCTTGGGCGGTAACGTTTTATCGCTTTCCGCTACGCCGCACGCTAAGTTGGGCGCTGCTGCTGCCCTTGGCCATTCCCACCTATCTGGTGGCCTATAGCTACGCCGATGTGCTGGACCATGCCGGGCCGCTTTATCAGCTTTGGCATAGCTTGCTACCCGAGACGCGCTATCCAGATTTTCGCTCGCTGCCTGGCGCCATTATTTTGCTGAGCTTGGTTCTTTACCCTTATGTGTATCTCTCGGCGCGCGCCGCTTTTGTGCAGCAATCGGTGGTTCTCATCGAGGCTGGCCGCGCGCTCGGACTTGGGCCGCTGGGATGTTTTCGGCGCATTGGCCTGCCGATGGCGCGCCCTGCCATTATTGTCGGCGTGGCTTTGGCGATGATGGAATGCCTTAACGATATCGGCGCTGTCGAATTTCTTGGCGTCACCACGCTGACCATGGGCGTCTATGACACTTGGGTGGTGCGCGGCAATCTGGCGGGGGCGGCGCAAATCGCCCTGACGCTTTTGGGGTTCATGGCGCTATTGCTGGTGTTGGAACGCAGCCAACGCGGCCACGGCGCGCACCATACGCGCAGCGGACGCCAACGCAGCCTGCCCGATTTTCAAGCCTCGCGCGCCATGCAGTTTTTCTTGTGCGGCGCCTGCTTTATGCCCGTCGCGCTCGGCTTTCTTGTGCCGACGGGTTTGCTGATAGATTACGCGCTACTCGGTGCCCGCGCCGAGGGCGTGCTGGCGGCGGCGGGACGCTCGGTCTCGCTGGCGATGCTTGCGGCGGCTCTCACTTGCGCGCTGGGTCTGGCGCTCACCTATGCGGCACGCAGCGGACACACGCCCTACCAACGCCAAGAAATCAAACGCCTTGGCCAAATAGCGGCGCTTGGTTATGGCGTGCCGGGCACGGTTTTGGCCATTGGGGTGATGCTAATGTTCGCCGCTCTGGCCGATTTGAGCTTTGGTTGGCTGGTGGTCAGCGGCACGGCGGGAGCGCTTGTATTTGCTTATGTAGTGCGGTTTTTATCGCTGTCTTACGGCACGCTCGAGGCGGGGTTCGGGCGCATTTCGCCCGGCCTCGATATGGCAGCGCGCGGCCTCGGGGCCAGCCGCAATGCCACGCTCTGGCGCGTTCACTTGCCGCTCTTGCGCGCGCCGCTTTTGACCGCCGCCATATTGGTCTTCGTCGATGTGATGAAAGAATTGCCCGCCACGCTGATTTTACGACCCTTTGATTTCGAGACTTTGGCCACCAGCGTTTACACCTATGCCTCGGTTGGCCAGATGGAAGACGCAGCTCTGCCGGCTTTGATGATTATCGTCGTCGGTCTTATTCCCGTCGCCATTAGCCTGAGCTTGCTTGAGCAAGTTCGAAGAGGCAGGTCCACACGCAGCTAAACAATCTGGCGCTTAGCTGGTTTCATTAAACAATTCGCGGCCGATTAACATGCGCCGAATTTCCGATGTGCCAGCGCCAATTTCCGCCAGTTTCGCATCGCGCAAATAGCGCCCCACCGGATTATCGTTCACATAGCCATTGCCACCCATCAGCTGAATGGCGTCGAGCGCGGATTGAGTGGCGTTCTCGGCGGCAAATAAAATGGCAGCAGCCGCGTCCTTGCGGGTGGTTTCGCCACGGTCGCAAGCTTGCGTCACCGCATAAACATAGGCACGCGAGGCACTCAGTTTCGTATACATATCGGCCAATTTGCCTTGCACCAATTGAAACGTGCCGATGGATTGGCCAAATTGCTCGCGCTGATGCACATAAGGCAAGACCGTGTCCAAACAGGCCTGCATAATACCGAGCGGCCAAGCCGCCAAAACCGCGCGCTCATAATCCAGCCCGCTCATCAGCACTTCTACGCCACGGTTCAAAGGCCCCATGACGTTTTCTTCTGGCACTTCGCAATCTTCAAAAACCAGCTCGCCCGTCTCCGAGCCGCGATGGCCCAATTTGTCGAGTTTTTGCGCGCAGCTAAAACCTTTGTAATCTTTCTCAATCAAGAAAGCCGTAATGCCGCGCGAAGCCGCTTCCGGCTCGGTTTTGGCATAGACCACCAAAACATCGGCCGAAGGGCCATTGGTAATCCAAAACTTAGTGCCGTTGAGAACGTAGCTATCACCTTTTTTCTCGGCTTTTAATTTCATCGACACAACGTCAGACCCCGCGCCCGGCTCCGACATCGCCAAGGCGCCCAAATGTTCGCCCGAGACCAGCTTGGGCAAATATTTCTTCTTCTGCGCCTCATTGCCCCAACGATAAATCTGATTGACGCATAAATTAGAATGCGCCCCATAAGACAGACCGACAGACGCCGAGGCGCGTGAGATTTCTTCTACCGCAATGGCTTGTGCCGTATAGCCCAGCGCCACGCCGCCATATTCCTCAGATACCGTCAGCCCATGCAAACCCAGATCGCCCAGAGGTTCCCACAAATCCCTTGGAAACGTATCCGTGCGATCAATTTCATCGGCACGCGGCGCGATTTTCTCGTCAACAAATTTACGAATGCTATCGCGCATCATGTCGATATCTTCGCCGAGGTTGAACTGCAACATGGGGTAACTATTGGACAACATAGAAGAGGTTCCCTGATTAAAATTAGAGACCAAAATTTGGCGTCAAAAAGATAAAAAAAAGGGCTGGCAAGTTTCCTTGCCAGCCCAGAATTTTGATTTATTCGGCAGCGAAACCAAGCACAGCTTTGGTTTCGAGGAAATCCTCAAACCCATGCTCGCCCCATTCACGGCCATTGCCGGACTGCTTATAGCCGCCAAAAGGGGCGCCCAAATCAGCGCCTGCGCCGTTCAAATGCACGTTACCGGTGCGCATTTTCGAGGCCACATCGGCAGCATGTTTAATGTCGCCAGACTGCACATAACCCGACAAGCCATAGACGGTGTCATTGGCAATCGCGATGGCTTCTTCTTCTGTCTCATATTTCAAGATAGACAGAACGGGGCCAAACACTTCTTCGCGCGCAATGGTCATATCATTGGTCACATTGGCGAAAATCGTCGGCTTCACATAATAGCCAGCGTTCAGGCCGTCTGGTTTACCCAGACCGCCGGTTACCAAATCCGTGCCTTCGTTGATGGCGGTTTCGATGAGCGCTTGAATTTTATCAAACTGCATTTCGCTGACCACAGGACCGATGGTTGTATCGTCGCCTGTTGGGTCGCCGACTTTGACTTGCTCGGCAGCCGCTTTGGCAATTTCGACCACTTCATCATGGCGTGCCGCAGGCACCAACATGCGCGTTGGCGCATTGCACGATTGACCCGAATTCATAAAGCAGCTTTGCACGCCTTGCGCGACGGCTTTGTTGAAATCCGCATCGTCGAGAATAATATTGGCCGACTTGCCGCCCAATTCTTGCGCCACACGTTTGACCGTATCGGCAGAGGCTTTGGCCACGGCCACGCCCGCGCGGGTGGAGCCGGTAAACGACATCATGTCGATATCTGGGTGTTGCGACATCGCTTCGCCCACATTCATGCCATCGCCATTGACCAGGTTGAACACGCCAGCTGGCACGCCTGCATCGTCCAGAATTTCAGCCCAAAGTGCTGCGTTCAAAGGGGCGATTTCCGATGGCTTCAAAACCATCGTGCAACCGGCCGCAATGGCAGGTGCCACTTTGCAAGCAATCTGATTGATCGGCCAATTCCATGGCGTAATCAGCCCACAAACGCCCACAGGTTCTTTGCGGATCATTGTGTTGCCTTGCTGTTTTTCAAACGCATAATTTTCAAGAATACCGCGCACAGTTGTCAGATGCGCAATGCCCATAGCGGCTTGCGCAGCTTTCGACAGCCACATAGGCGCGCCCATTTCGGCGGAAATGGTCGAGGCCACTTCATCCATCCGCGCGCCATAGGCGGCGATAATTGCGTCTAGCAACTCCAAGCGTTCTTGCACGCTGGTTTGCGAAAAGCTTGGGAAAGCGCGCTTGGCAGCGGCCACCGCTTTGTTCACGTCGTCTTTATTGCCCATCATAATTTGGCCAATAACTTGTTCATTTGCCGGATTGATAACGTCAAATGGTTTTGGGTCACTTGGCTCTACCCAAGCTCCGTCGATATAAAATTTAAGACAATTTTCCATTGTTTCACTCCCTCTAAAAAACCAACCGCTATGAAAGCAGATTTTAGCCTTGGGTCAAACCAAATCGTGCGTTTGGCTTGGCAAATATTGCCGTAGCCGCGCCACATGGGTCTGCAAATGCCGCGCGAGGTTCTTGGGCGGCAAATGCGCTTGCAAGTCTTCAAAAACCAAGGGCTTGCCAACCACCATATTCAGCTGCGTCCCCATGCGGCGGCGCACCTCGTGAAAGATAAAGGCAACGCGCAAATGCTGGCTTATATGGCTGGCGGTTTGAAACCAAGCCGAGTTTTGCCCCGCAAAGAAAACCGGCACCACGCGGGCGCCAGATTTGCGGATAAGTTGACCCACCAAAGGCGCCCATTCTATCTCCTCGGCCTTGCGAGTAAACAGGTTTGGCGTGGTCGAAATGGCGCCCGAAGGAAACACAATCACCACGCCATCGTCTTTTAATATTTCCAGTGCCCGTCGGCGCGAGGCTAAATTGGTCTCTAGGGCTTCGCGCGTTGGGTCAAAATCGACAGGCAAGGCGCAAGCGGCAATTTCAGGCGCCCGACACAGCACATTATTGATGAGGATTTTAAAATCGGGACGCGTTTGCGCCACCAGCCAACAAATGGCCATACCGTCCAATACGCCATAGGGGTGATTGGCGACCACAACCAAGGGCCCTGTTTTGGGAATTTGCGCGTCTTGCGTCTCGCGATGCACCGCGAGCTTGAGGTGCAACCGCTGGATAAGCTCGGGCCAAAACTGCTCGAGCGGCAAGTCTTGCGCTTGATACGCCTGTAGATGCGCTTTAGGTCTGGCTGCCCGCTAACCCGTTCAATGGCGCGGATGAGCATCCGCTGGGGCCAAGAATGCGCATGGGACGCGTAAGAGAAATTATCGAGATGCATAAAAAAACGGGCGCCCGCGCTGTTGCCGATTTAAGACATTTTCACTTTATACAGTCTGGCCGAGCCAGAAAAGCATTGTTGTGTGTGGGCTGGTTTTTCTAGCGTGGAGCCAGCATTGCGATAGAGGTTCGCAACCGCATGACGAGACAAGTGTCGCGCAGTGTGTCGGCGTTTCGTGCGGTTGAAATTAGGCGGAGTTTCCTGTCATGGTCCCTCCCATTCCGGCTGATTTGTGCAAAGGCCAGATACCTGGTCTTTGCACCCCTCCTCTTCTCGAGGCCTCTTTTTCTCTAAGCTTCTAGCGCCTTTTGAATTTCGCAGACCAACAACCAAATCCGGTCGCGGCCCCAGCCGGCGTAGAGTTCTTTGCCCGTCTCATCCAGCAGCCGATAGCTCGGCACGCCCCAGAGGTCAGACTGCATCATCTGCAAGCGATTTTCTTCCGCCCAGATCTGCCAATCCTGATTGTCGACAACCGCTTGAGCGGCACTCCAATCTAATCCGGCGCGCTCGCAAACTTGGCGCATGCCCTCGTCGCTGCCCGTATCGACGCCCTGCGCCCAAGCTAAATCGGTAAAGGCATGCAATAAATCGCCGCCTTTGTTTTGCTCCTCCGCCCACGAAAACAGCGAATAGCAACGTCGCACAGGGTCACCCACGGGATCGGAAATTTTACCGAAGGGAACGCCAATGCGGTCGGCCTCGCGCTTGGTGTCGCGCATGATATAAAGCCCTTTGCGTTTGGGCACAGGCAGATCGCGCATGACCATCGGCAAGACCGGACGCACCACGAGATTTATCGGATAGTGATTGGGCAAATCCAATGTTTCGGCCATGGAAATCGCCGTATAGGGGCTGCGCGCCGAAGGGTAAAACTCAACCGTCAGGCGTTTGCCATTGCTGGGCTTGCTCATAAAATCAGGCCGCGTTTGAAACTCGGTAATCTGGCGGCAGCCGCTCAAGCGCAAGCCAGCCTCTTTCATTCGGGTTTCCAAATAGGGCAAGCGGTCGAGACCCCAATACCATTCGCCTTCGAAATAAAACATCGCGCCGAGATAATGCGAGAGACTATCGCGCAACTTCGTGCCGTCGCGGAACACTTGCTCGGTCTTCTCTTCCGACACCATCGCCAACCGGTCGAGCGCATCGGTATCATCGGCCCAAAAGGCCTCGCCGATTTGCACCGCCGCTTTGCTCAAATTACTCGAGGCCGCCAAAGCGCGACGCGCCGATTGATAGCTGGTGGCCGAGGGCTGTTTGCCGATATCGACAAAACTCAGCTTATGATAGGGCGCAATTTGGGCGGCATCGCGACGGCCATAGGTTTGCAAAGCCTCGCGCTCGGGCGCCACGTCATCTAGCGGCGGGTCGACCAACATAATTTTTAGCTCAATGTCATAGCGCGCTTGCAGCTCGGTTAAAACTTGCGCGGTCAAATGGCTATAGGGGTCATCGGGCTGATGGAAATATAGCACTTCGGCTTTTTGGCCACCCATGCGGCGCGACATCGCCTTGAGGGAGCGGCGCGCCGACTGCACTCTTTTGGATAGAATGAGCGATGAAATCAAACGGGTCATGCGGTAGGCCATAAATGTGTTCTCCTAGGCCGACAAAATGGCTATCCGACGAGGCTTTGTCAACATGCGCGGCGCGCCTAATCGAGCCCGCGCGCCTATTGCATGGGGGTAAATCTGCCAGCAAATTGCTTGACCTTCGCCTCGCGCAACCCCATGTCGGGACAAGGGATACGCCCAAAAGTGAGTTTGAGTATGAAAATGCGTAAAAAATCGGAATTGCCCCAAAAGCAATGCCTGACCTGCGAGCGACCTTTCGCGTGGCGCAAAAAATGGGCGCGTGATTGGGACGCGGTTAAATATTGCTCGCATAAATGCCGCACGCAAAAAGAGGCGCAAGCATGACCGATTTAATTCTTGTCCTCGGCGACCAATTATCCCCCCATCTCTCCAGCCTCCAAGCCTCGCCCAACGCGCATGTGGTGATGGCCGAGCTATATGACGAGGCCACTTATGTGGCGCACCATCAGCAAAAACTCACGCTGGTGTTTTCGGCCATGCGCCATTTCGCCGAGAGCTTGCGCGAGCAAGGCCGCGAGGTGACTTATTTTGCCTATGGCGAGCGCCCCGAGCTGAAAAGTTTCACCGATGTTTTGGCACATATGTTGGCAAGGCGTGACTATGCCCGCGTGTTCGTCACCGAAGCTGGCGAGCATCGCCTGACCCGCCAATTCGCCGATTGGTCGACCCAATTTGATTTGGCCGTGCATGTTCTGCCCGACACGCGTTTCCTCGCCAGCCATGAAATGTTCGAGACATGGGCGAGCGGCAAAAAACAATTGCGCATGGAATTTTTCTATCGCGAGATGCGCCGCAAAACCGGCCTGCTGATGGACGATAAAGACCCGCTCGGCGGGCAGTGGAATTATGACGCCGAGAACCGCAAGAAACTTCCCAAAGGCCATGCGCTGCCCGCGCGTCCCAGCGCCACGCCCGACGCCATCACGCTCGAGGTTATGACGCTCGTGAAGCAACATTTCGGCACCGGAGACGAGGCTCATTTCGGCACATTGGAAGGCTTTGGCTGGCCGGTAACGGCGGCCGAAGCGCAAGCCCATTTCGAAGATTTTCTCGACCATTGCCTGCCCCATTTTGGCGATTATCAAGACGCGATGAAATCGGGCGAAACTTTCATGTATCATGCCTTGATTGCCACTAGTTTGAACCTCGGCCTGCTCGACCCCCTAGAGGTTTGCCGCGCCGCCGAGGCTCGCCTTACCAACCAGCAAGCGCCGCTCAATTCGGTCGAGGGTTTCATTCGCCAAATCTTGGGCTGGCGCGAATATATTCGCGGCATTTATTGGCTGAAAATGCCTGACTATGAGCAGGAAAACTTTTTTGGTCACGACCGCGCCCTGCCCGATTTCTTCTATAGCGGCGACACCGATATGGCTTGCCTGCGCGAATCCGTCGAGGCCAGCAAAACGCACGCCTATGCGCATCACATTCAGCGCCTGATGATTACCGGCAACTTCGCCTTACTGGCTGGCCTCGCGCCCGAGGCCGTCAATCGCTGGTATATGGAAGTCTATGCCGATGCCTATCAATGGGTGCAATTGCCCAATACCCACGGCATGGCGCTATTCGCCGATGGCGGTTTGGTGGCCTCGAAGCCCTATGTTTCTTCGGGCGCCTATATCCATCGCATGTCGGATTATTGCAAAGATTGCCGCTATCAAGTCAAACAGCCCAATGGCGACGATGCCTGCCCGTTCAATTACCTCTATTGGGATTTCATGATGCGCCACGCCGACACATTGTCGAAAAACCCGCGCATGGGCATGGTCTATCGCAATCTCGAAAAAATGGACGAGGCGAAAAAATCTGCCGCCAAAGCCAGCGCGACAAAATTTTTGGAGGCGCTCAAATGAGCCAAGACCCAACCCTGCCCCATGAGGCACTCGCCCTCAGCATTAGCAATTATGTGGCCTGCTCGAAATGCGCCGACGAAGTGGCCAAATTAGACCCGCCCGAAAGCCTGCAAAATTATGCCGCTATGGATGTCGGCTTTACCGATTGGGGCGTGCAAGTCTGGTGTCGACGGCACAAGGTCAATGTCGTGCATATTGATTTTCTAGGGCAAAAACTACCGGCCGATTTCCGCCGCCTCGAAGTCAGCTAGCCCAAATTAAGCCGGAATTTGACTGCCATCCCAAGCCAAGACATGACCGCTGTCTTGGGGGGTGGCGGCCTCGATAACGTCGAGCAAATAGCCGGCAGATTGAGCGGGCGTGAATAATTTTTCTGCCGCCACACCGCCGCGAAACGGTGCCGATAAATCCGTCTCCACCGTGCCGGGGTGCAGGCCGAGGATAATCTGTTGTTGGTGGCGCCGCGCGGTTTCAATGGCGGCGTTTTTCACAATCATATTTTGCGCCGCTTTGGCCGCGCGATAGCTCGTCCAACCGCCCATGCGATTGTCAGAAATAGAGCCGACCCGCGCCGAGAGATGCGCCATCACCGCCTTTTCTTCGCGCGCCAAAAGCGGCAGGAAATATTTCAGCACCATGGCGGGGCCAATGGCATTGACGGCCAAGACGCGCGCCATTTTGTCGGCTCCGATTTGCCGGATGGCTTTTTCGGGGTGCAGCTCCGCATCGTGCAACAGGCCGGTGGCATTGATAATCAAATGAAACCGCTCGCCTTTCAGCTGCTCGGCCAAACCCGCCAGACTGGCCTCATCGCAAATATCGCCTTGCACCCAATCGCCGGTTGGGTTTCTGGCCACGCCCATTACATCGCAGCGCGGTGCCAAAGCCGCCATCAGCGCCGTGCCAATGCCGCCGCTGGCGCCAAACACGAGGGCGCGAAACTGACTGGGAAAACTACTCGCAAGAATACTCATAAAATAAGACGCCGTTATAAATCCAAAAGGTCGCGCATCGCTTGGATGGTTTTGTCTGGCGCCTCATGCGCTTGCGCCTCGCCCACCCCCCAAATCGGGCCAGGCCACGCCGCATCGCCGACATGGCGCGCCACCACATGAACATGCAATTGGCGCACCATATTGCCCAGGTTCGCAACGTTCATTTTATCGGCGCCCTTGGCCTGCTTCAGCTTTTTGCAAACCTGCATCGACATAGCAAACAACTGGTTTTGCATCGGCTGCGCCAAGTCGTGCCATTCTTCGGCGTCACGGATTTGGGGAATTAACACCAGCCACGCATAGCGGGCATCTTTCATCAAGCGAAACTCGACGCCATCGCGCGTACCAAGAAAAAAACTGTCTTGCTCTAGTCTCTCGTTCAAGACCCAGTCTGGCGCCATTAATTCAGCGCCGTGTCAGAACAAAAAGGATTGGTTTGTTTTTCATGCTCAAAAGTCGACGTCGGCCCATGGCCGGGAATAAACGTAATGTCCAAACCCAAAGGCCAGAGGCGCTCGGTAATGCTATCGATGAGCTGCTGATGATTGCCCTTGGGGAAATCTGTGCGCCCAATCGAGCCTTGGAAAATCACATCGCCGACCATGGCGACTTTATCTTGCGGCTGCACGAACACCACATGGCCGGGGGTATGACCGGGGCAATGCACCACGTCGAAAGTCACGCCAGCCACTTCCACACAATCGCCATGCTCGAGCCATTCATCGGGCTCGAAGGCCAGCGCTTCGGGAAAGCCATATTGGGCGGCGGCATCTGGCATGCCATCGATCCAAAATTTATCATCTTTATGCGGGCCAATAATGGGGATGGAACGCGCTTGCGCCATATGCGCCACAGCGCCCGCATGGTCGAGATGGCCATGGGTCACCAATATTTTTTCGACTTGAATGCCTTGCTCATCGATAAATTTATCGAGCAAAGCGAGGTCGCCGCCCGGGTCGACAATGCCGCCTCTCATGGTTTCTTCGTTCCAAAACACCGTGCAGTTTTGCTGAAATGGCGTCACGGGAATAATTTGATAGCGCAGCATGTCATCTCCTCTAGAAGCGGCCAGCATAAAGCTTTTGGCAGCAGAATCAAATCAGCTTAGGATTTTAAAGGTAAGTTTAACAATCGAAAGGAGGTGATCCATTGTCTATTATACGGAAGCATTTGAGGTTTCAAAGCCAGCGTGGAATTAGGAATGTGGAGCAGCCTTCGCTGTCCAAGGACGCGCAAAAATAAGTGGGTTTGACCTTAAATCCAACCAGATTTCAAATCGGGGGCGTCGGCTATAGGCAGGCGCCCTTTTTGGTTTATAAACAGATATGACCCTTTTTCTCGGCATTGATTTGGGCGCCAGTAGCGTCAAGGCTTGCCTGCTTTATGCAGCCGGCGAAACCGTCGAACGCCGCGCTTTGGTGCGCGCCAGCATCCAAACCCATCACCCCCAAACCGGCCATAGCGAGCAAGACCCCGCCGATTGGCGCCAAGCCATGGCCGAGGCCTTGGCGCAGCTAACCAAAAGCCATGCCAGCGACATGGCAAAGCTAGAAGCCATTAGCTTTTCTGGAGGGGCACATATCGGCGTGCTTTGCGATGCCAAAGCCCAGCCCTTGCGCCGCGCCATCTTGTGGGACGACCAACGCGCCGCCGATATCGCAGCCGAGCTGGCGGCAAGAGGCGAGGTCGAAGCCATTACCGGCAATCGCCCCTATGCGACTTGGACATTGCCGCAACTGCTCTGGCTCGGCCAGCAAGAAGCCGAAACCTTGGCCAAAACCGAACGCCTATATTTCGCCAAAGATTGGCTGCGCGCACAATTGACGGATCAATTTTCTAGCGATGCCACCGAAGCCGTTGGCGCCATGATGGCCGATAAAAATGGCGCTTGGGACGCCCGCCTGCAAGCCATGAGCGGCCTGCCGAATACCGCCTTTGCCCCGCTTCTCGCCCCCGCAGAGAAAGCCGGCAAGGTCACCCCCGCCAGCGCGCGCGAGTTCGCCCTGCCCGAAGGCGTGCCGGTCTATCAAGGCGCCATAGACACTTCGATGGAATGGCTTTGCGCAGGCCAGCAGAGCGCGGCGATGGCAAGTTTAAAATTGGCTTCGGCAGGCGTGGTCGCTTTCACCAGCGCGCAGGCCGAGAGCTTTGCGCCCGTCTCTTTCTATCCGCATATTATATCGGACTGGCACTATCACGCAGCCGGCATGAGCGATTGCATGGGCGCCATCGATTGGGTGCGCCAGACCCTCACGCCCAACCTCAGCCCGTTTGAATTCACCAAAGCCGCCAGCCAAGCGCCCGTGGGTGCCGATGGATTATTATTTTACCCCTATCTTTCGGGCGCCCGCGCGCCGTTTTGGGATGCGCGCTTAACCGCAGAAATGCGCGGCCTCACGCGCGGCCACAGCCAAAGCGCCATAGCGCGCGCCGCCTATGAAGGCGTCGGCCACGTGCTGAACGCCATTTGGCAAGATATGACCCAGCGCCTCGGCCAAACGCCAAGCAGCCTTTGCGTTTTGGGCGGCGGCTCGCAAGCGGCTTTTTTCTGCCAGCTTTTGGCCGATATGTTGAACGTCGAATTGCAGGCAGGCAGCGAGAGCGATTGCGCTTTTGCCACCGCCCTAATGGCTGCCACCGCGCATGGCGAATTTGATAATCTGAAAAAAGCCGCCACTGTGGCCTTTCAACCCAGCGCAAAATTTAGCCCTGACAAAGCCGCACAGGCGCGTTACGCTGCTCTCCATGATAATTTTATGTCCCGCCACAAAGCCTAAGCTTTGGGCGCAGACACTCGCAGCGACGTTAAGAGATAAAGGAATAGACCATGGAAAACCGGATTGATTATCGCGTAGAAAATCACATTGCACATGTGCATCTCATTCGCGCCGACAAAATGAACGCGCTAGACGCCGAGATGATGGACGCCCTCATTGAAGCCGGCGAGCGCGTGAAGGCCGATGACAGCCTTCGCGCCGTCGTGCTTTCTGGCGAAGGCCGCGCTTTTTGTGCGGGCCTCGATATGGGCAATTTCGCAGCCATGGCGGGCGGCGGCGACGCTGGCGTCAGCGGCAAAGGCAAAGAGCGCCAACTCTTGGCCGCGCGCAGCCACGGGCTTGCCAATCGGCCGCAAAAAGTTGCTTTCACCTGGCGCGAAGTGCAAGTTCCCGTCATCGCCGCAGCACAAGGCTTTGCTTTGGGCGGCGGATTTCAAGTGTTTATGGGCGCCGATATGCGCTATGCCGCGCCTGGCACTAAGTTCTCCATCATGGAAGCGCGTTGGGGGCTTATCCCCGATATGGGCACCACTCATGTGATGGCACGTTTGGCGCGCGAAGACATTGTCAAAGAATTGGCCATGACGGCGCGTATTTTCGAAGCCGAAGAAGCCTATGAACATGGCTTCCTGACGCGCATTTGCGATGACCCAATCGCCGCCGCCTTTGAAACCGCCACGGCCATTGCCTCGCGCAACCCGCATGCCATTCGCGCCACCAAACAGCTATTCAACGAGCCAGCCGACCGCTTTGTCGCTGAAACGCTGATGCTGGAGAGCGTGTTGCAAGATGATATCATCGGCTCGCCCAATCAAGTCGAGGCGGTAAAAGCCGAGCTGGAAGGTCGCGAAGCGGTGTTTAGCGATGCGCGTCCGGCGAAGGCGGCCGAGTAACGCCTAGCCAGCCCAAATGCCGCTCATCCGATCGATGAGCCAATAGACCGAAACGCCGCCGATAAGCACAATCGGCACTTGCCCCAGCAAGGGATAGCGCGCGACGGGTTTGGCCAAAAACCGACCCGCCAGCAGCGCCGCCGCCACGACCATCAATTGGCCGACTTCGAGGCCAATATTAAACAGCGCCAAAGCCGGCAGTACCAAATCGCGCGGCAGGCCGATATCGCCCAAGACACCGGCAAAACCAAAGCCGTGCAAAAGCCCGAAGCCAAAGGCCACGAGTTGCGGATAGCGGCTGGCCAAGGTTGAACGGCGCGCTTCGGGGGTTACCAATTCCACCGCGAGGAATAAAATCGATAAAGCAATAATCGCCTCGACCACCGCCGAGGGCGCCGTGACCGAACCAACCATCGATAAAGCCAAAGTCAGCGAATGCGCCAAAGTAAACGCGGTGATGACATAGGCCAAATTGCGCAAACCCCGCACCAAAAGCACCAGTCCCAAAACAAACAAAATATGGTCAATGCCCAAAAGCAAATGCTCGACGCCGAGACCAAAATAAGCCGATAGGCCTTCGCCACCGCCGCTAAATTTTTGCACCGGCGCTTCTGCCGTCAGCCGAAGATTGGTGCTGTCGCCCCCCAGCCCACGCATTCGAACGAACACATCGGTGATGGTTTTTTGCAAACCCTCTACGCCGAGCCTCTGCCCCATCAACCCGCCCTCGCAAGTCAATTGAAAGCGCTCAATCAATACCCCCGGGCGGCGTTGCATTTTGCTGCTGCCGAGGCGCGTGCAGACTTCGGGAAACACGGGGCGCAAGCCCAATCCCGCCACTTCGAAGCGACTGGTATCGCGCACGGGCTGTTTCCAAATCACCTGATATGTATCGGGCGCGGTTTCATTTATTTCAATATAGCCGGGGCGCACTTCATGGGCTTGCGCGGGCATAAAATATCCCGTCAGCAGCCAGACGCCGAGCATCCAATAAGACAAGCGATGCCTCACTTCTCTTCTACCGGAACCAGCTCAATATCATAAGAGGCACGCAGCTCCCGCCAGGCTTCCAGCTTGGCGAGGCGCCCCTGTTCATTGGCCCAATCTTTCGCGACTTTATCGGCGATGGTTAAAAACCGAGCGGCCTGCGTTTCATAGCGCGTATCCACCGCCACAAGATGCCAGCCATAGGCCGACCGCACAGGCCCAACCCAGCCCTTGGCGGGGGTTGCGGTTTTGGCGTCAAACAAAGTGGCGGCAAAATCGGCGCCCATGATTTGCCCCATCTCTAATTGGTCTTGGCGCGTATAAGCGCGATTGAGCATGAAAGGCTGGCCGAGCGCGCGCCAGTCTTGGGCCCGACCGCCAGTGATTTGACCACTTCTAACTTGGCGCAATAGATCGCGCGCTTGCGCTTCGTCGCTGGCATAAATATGGCGCCACGTGAGTTTCGCGGGCGTGTCATAGCTGGCGCGGTTTTTTTCAAACCATTGCTGCAAACCCGCTTCATCGGGCAGTTCTGGCGGGTTGTTTTCATCGAGGAAAAACTCGACTTTTTGCGCCAGACGACGGCGGATAATCACATCCTCGTCATCGAGGCCGAGGCGTTTGGCTTCACGAACCAAAATTTCTTCGCGAATATACCCTTCCACCAGCGCATCCAATTCTTGCGCATTGGGACGCCGCTTGGTCTGGCCTTCCCATTGCGCCACCAGTTTTTCGACCAAAGGCAAATCAATCAGAATTCGACTTTCCAGACGCTTGCCGCTGGCATAATCGATGGCAAATAGCCCAAGCCCCAAGGCGACGAACCAAACCAGTCGGTCGCGCAAGAGAGAAACCCATTTTTGTTTCATGCGTGTCTTATTCAACCCTAGTGTTCAAGCCAAATTGGCGACGACCAAACGCGTTCTTGGATGGTTTTCGCCAAGGTTGGATTGGGCATAGTATCGGCACGAATGGCATCCCACGTCGACCAGCGACACGTTGGGTTTTCAATCCCACGGACATAATAAAACGCGTTTTCACCGGCGTTGCTTTGCGGGTCGCGCCAATGGGCTTTCAGCTCATCCGCACCTGTATCGGCGCTATAGGCGCATGTTTTCGTGTCCACAACACTGTTGTTGTCGGGGCAGCGATTGGTTTTCGCATCGGGGGAAGCGCCACCGGCGCAAGCGACATCGTAGATTTTCTCATGCGCTTGGCCTTCGCCATCGACCCAACCTTTAACGATTTGCAAGCGCTGCAAAGGCGCACTGCCCGGGTCGCGCGTTGCCCAAACCAAGAAGTCAGGGCTTTGGCCTTTGCGCGCTTTCAAATCAGCGCCCATTGGCACGCCGCGTTGATAGGCTTTTTTGACCAATTGCGCATCGTCGAGCCATTTGGCTGGCAGGTCGTAGCCGGCAAACATGCGAACCCGCATGCGCGGGCCACTGGTGCCGAAAGTCTCTTTGCGGCGCATGGCATCGAAAATCGAGCCACGCGTATTTTCATCGGCCCAAACGCCAGCCAGACCCGAGGCGCCCCAGCTCGACCATTGCATTTGCAAAAAGCCGGGCGCCGGATTTTTAGGCGGATTGCCGGTTTGCGCGCCTTCGATTGTATTGGCTTGAATCCACCAATTGCGAATGCGGAAAATCTGCGCGCCCAAACGCTGCGTCCAGCTCAAACGAACCGACCCGCGCAAGCGGCCATTGGCATCGACCAAGCCGATTTTCGACCAATAGTCATATTCATCAAAAGCGCCCGCCGACACATGGGTATCGGAAGCCGAAATCAGGCCAAATTTATACGGGTTGCCTTGACCCCGCGCCTGCATTTGCAGACCGCGCTTATAGGCATCGCGAATGTAAGAGCCTTCCTCCCGACTTGGGTGCCAGGTCGCGATTTGATAGGGCATAATTTCAAAAGCGGCGAACTCATCGTTCGGGCTTTGCAAAGGATGCACTTCCGAGGTGCCTTTGACTTGGCTGATTTCCACCAAAGGTTCATTGCGCATGCGAAGCTCGCTATAGGCTTTGTCAATCGGGGCGCCATCATAGGTCACATCGTCGAACATAAAGCCATCGGAGGCGTTTGAATTATGCGGAATGGCAATCGAGTCCATGCCTTGGGCGCGCACGCTATCCATCCAACGCCAGAGATTTTCTGGGTTTTTAGAGATAAGACGCGAAAACGGCTCGGCCGGCGCATCGCCACGGAACAAAACATTGCGGTGCAAGTTTTCAAATGTGTCTTGCGAAGACGTATATTCATAGCCAATCATCGCGGTAAATTTGCCCGGGTCATTATGGCGATTGGCCGATTGTTTAATGTCTTCCCAAGTCGAGCGCACAATGTCCATATCCAGCAAATCATCTTCTACTAGCTGGCCAATATAAGGCATCATGGCGCCAAAGGCGGTGCGGCGCGCCGAGGCTGTTTTGGCCTCGCGCAAGCCACTGGCCACGCGATGTTTGCTGACGGCAGTGGTTTCGTCGAACATAGCTGGCACCATGCCCAAATACATGGCGTGGTCGGTCACGGCCTGAAAATCGAGCGGCACGCGCATTTTCATCTCAAACCCAGATGGGTGCGTAATCGCTTTGCCTTTGGCAAATTCATAAGCCGCATCGGGGCCATTGCGATTGCCAAAAATAAAGGCGTCAAACGACAGATTGGTGTGCAAATGGGTTTCGCCAAACAAAGCCTTGCGGTCTTCGGGACCAGCCTGCACGGCAAGCGGCGCAACGAGTAAAGCGGCGGTTAGCCAGCTACGAATTTTCATGATTCTCTCCCTAATTTTTTCGAGTTTGCCTCAAGCCCACGCGAAAAACAAGCCGCCATAGCGCCAGCGATTGACCTTTTTCGCGCAACCGATAAGCTACTCGCAAGGGGAGACACTATGTATCGCGATATCTATCAAGATTGGCAAAGCCAACCGCAGGCCTTTTGGCACGCCCAAGCCGCGCGCTTAAGCTGGCATACGCCCCCCAAAACCATTTTCGAAGCCAATGAGACAGGCGAACGCTGGTATGTCGATGGGGTGCTGAACACGTGCTTCAATTGCGTCGACCGCCACGTGCAAAACGGCCACGGCGAGCGCATCGCTTTTATTCACGACAGCCCGCTAACCGATAGCGTGACCAAACTCAGCTATGCAGACCTGCTAGACCGCGTCGAATTGGTGGCAGGCATGATGGCCAGCCACGGCGTCGAAAAAAGCGATCGGGTGATTATCTATATGCCGATGATTGCAGAAACCGCGATTGCCGCTTTGGCCTGCGCGCGCCTTGGCGCGGTGCATTCGATTGTCTTTGGCGGTTTCGCCGCGGCCGAGCTGGCCACGCGCCTTGAGGATGCCAAACCCAAACTCATTCTCGCCGCCTCTTGTGGGCTAGAGCCAGGGCGCACCATCGCCTATAAACCCCTGCTCGATAGCGCCATCGAACTGGCCAGTCATAAGCCGAGCGCGTGTCTGATCTTTCAACGCCCCCAAGCCGAGGCCACCCTCGAAGCGGGGCGCGATTTCGATTGGCAAAGCGAAGAAGCCAAAGCGCGCGCGCAAAACAACCGTCCGGCCTGTGTCCCCGTTTTGGCCACCGACCCGCTTTATATTCTTTATACTTCTGGCACAACGGGCGTTCCCAAAGGCGTGGTGCGCGACACGGGCGGGCATCTGGTTTCGCTGTCTTGGGCGATGGAAAATATTTACACCATTGGCGCCGGCGATGTGTTTTGGTCGGCGTCTGATTTCGGCTGGGTGGTCGGCCATAGTTTCATTCTTTACGGCCCCCTTTGCGTGGGCGCCACCAGCCTTATTTACGAAGGCAAGCCCGTCGGCACGCCCGATGCAGGCGCCTTTTGGCGGGTGCTGGCCGCGCATAAAGTCAAAGCCTTGTTCACCGCCCCCACGGCTTTTCGCGCGATTAAAAAGCAAGACCCCGAAGGCAAGCTGGTGGCGGAGTATGATTTGCGCCATTTCGAGACTTTATATTTGGCCGGCGAGCGGGTCGACCCCGACACGATAAATTGGGCGGAAGCCGCGCTGGGCGTGCCTGTGATTGACAATTGGTGGCAGACCGAGACCGGCTGGCCGATTTGCGCCAACCCGCTGGGCATTGAAGCCCTGCCGATTAAAAAAGGCTCGCCCGCCGTGGCCATGCCGGGCTATGAGCTGGCGGTTTTGGGCGAAGATGGCACGCCTGTGGCGGCGCAAGAAACCGGAGCCATTGTGCTGAAACGCCCCCTGCCGCCGGGCTGTTTGCCAGGGCTGTGGCAAAACAAAGACGGCTTTGAGCAATCTTATTTGCTGGATTATCCGGGCTATTACAAAACGGGCGATGCCGGTTTTCTCGACGAAGACGGCTATCTTTATGTCATGTCGCGCACCGACGATATCATCAATGTAGCAGGCCACCGCCTATCGACGGGCGGCATGGAAGAAGTTTTGGCGGGCCATCCAGACATCGCCGAATGCGCCGTGATGGGTGTCAAAGATGCGCTCAAAGGCGAATTGCCGCTCGGGCTTTTGGTGTTCAACGATGGCGTCAACACCCCCGAAGAAGAGATTGTCCAGCAATGCATTCAAAAAGTGCGCGATGAAATTGGCCCCGTGGCTTCGTTTAAATTGGCGACGCGCGTGGCCAGTTTGCCGAAAACCCGCTCGGGCAAAATATTGCGCGCCACGCTTCGAAAAATCGCTAATGGCGAAGACTGGAGCCTGCCCGCCACCATTGACGACCCTTTGATTCTAGACGAAATTAGCGAGCGCTTATTGGCGCTTGGCTATCCACAAACCCGATAAAGGAAACCTCCATGACCGACCTTGTTACCGTAGACCGCCACGGCGCCACCGCCATTGTTACGCTCAACCGCCCCGAAGCGATGAACGCTTTATCGGCCCCTTTGAAAAGCCAATTGGCACAAACCATCGACGCGCTCGAGGCCGACAGCGATATTCGCGTGGTGATTTTAACCGGAGCTGGCGAGCGAGCTTTCACGGCAGGGCTGGATTTGAAGGAACTTGGCGGCAATGCCGATGGCCCCGCCATTGCCATTACCACCGATGATCCGGTGAAATCGATTGGCCGCTTTTCAGGCCCCGTGATTGGCGCCATTAACGGCGTGGCCATTACGGGCGGCTTTGAAATTGCCTTGGCTTGCGATGTGCTTATTGGCACGCCCAACACGCGCTTTGCCGACACGCATGCGCGCGTTGGCATTTTGCCTGGCTGGGGCTTGAGCCAAAAGCTCACCCGCCTGCTCGGCCCCTCGCGCGCCAAAGAAGTTTCGCTAACCGGCAATTTCATCTCCGCCGACCAAGCCCTAGACTGGGGCTTGATCAATCATGTCGTCGCGCCCGATGCCTTGTTGGAGACGGCCTTGAAATTGGCCAGCGACATGGAATCTTGCGTGCCAGAAACGCTGGTTGCCTATAAAGCCCTGATGGACGATGGCTACGCGCAAAGCTTTGGCGATGGCATGCAAATGGAAGCCAAACGCAGCGGCGCGGCCAATTCGCAAGTCGACGGCCAAGCCATTGAAGCGCGCCGCGAAACCATTCGCCAGCGCGGCCAAAACCAGAAATAAGCCGATTAAAGGAGCGTCTCATGTCTAAATATTCTCGCCACACACCCGCCACCGCCTCGTTTTCTGGCTGGCGCGCGCCCGATAACATCCGTTGGGCTTTGCGCAATTTCTCCATTCTGCCGAGCGCGATGATTTCGCGCGGCGAGCACGTGCATCCGCTACCAAAGGGCAGCCCGACAGACGTCGAGACATTTACCTATACGCATAATGGCCAGTCTCTCTCGCTGGGCGAGGCCATGGCCGCCGACTGCGTGGATGGCTATCTGGTGGTGCAAAATAGCGAGATTATCTACGAAAATTATCTCGATAATTTCCGCGCGCATGACCATCACCTATGGGCATCGATGACCAAATCTCTCATCTCCACCGCCTATGGCATCGCCGCCAGCGAACACGGCATCGACGAGACGGCCTCGCCAGCCAAATATCTGCCCGAGTTGGAAGGTAGCGTATTTGCCGAGGTCAGCATTCGCGACACTTTGAATATGGTGACCGCGTTGAATTATACCGAAGACTATGAAGACATGACGCCGGGCAGCGTGCATTTGGAATATTTCCGTCGCTTGGGCTTTTTCGCCGATTTTGAATTGCTGGCCATCGACCCCATGCAGAGCGATACGCCGCGCGGCGTGCGCGATATGTTGCCCAAATTCACCCGCGCCGAAGGCGGCGTCAGCGGAGCGGAATATGAATATCAATCGCCCAATGTCGATGTCATCGGCTGGCTCATCGAGCGCGTAACCGGGCACCCCTTGAAAGACTACGTGCGCGATAAAATCTGGGCGCCTTTGGGCACCGAGCATGATGGCGTCTTCATCACCGATGTGGCTTTCGCGCCCATTTCAACCGGTGGCTTTAACTCGACTTTGCGCGACGCCGCGCGCTTTGGGCTGATGGCTCTCGGCCATGGCAAATTGGGGGATACGAAAATCGCGCCCGCCGATTGGATGGCCGACACGTATGCGTTGACGCCCGAAGACCTCGCCGCAGGCCAAGCGGGCATTAACACCGACCCCGAGCATCCCAAATATATCCCGGGCTTTAGCGGCTATCGCAGCTTCTGGTGGAATTTCGACGTCACCCAAGGCGAACGCCTTGCGATGGGCGTGCATGGCCAAGTGATTTACGTCAATCAGGCGAAAAACCTCGTGATTGCCACTTTCTCCAGCCCCGACCAAACCGCCAATATGCTGCGCAAAAGCTTCAAGCAAATGCTGGCAGGCACCCGCGCTTTGGCCGCAAGCCTATAAGGGGCGAGCTTACTTGGTGAATTTAAGGCCGCTATCGCGCAAGGCACCAAACTTCACCAAGAAGATGTCGGCGATATAGTTTTGATACATAACCCAAGGCTTAATGCTGCCCTGTTTTGGCAGTTCGGCGCTTTTGCGGGTGATATAGCCGGAGGAGAAATCGAGCAATGGCTCAAACTCGACGTTGGCCATATCGGGTGTCGGCATGGCACGGCCTAAGTTTTTCCGATCCATATAATTGATCATCCGTGCCAAATAGCGCGAGGTCAAATCACAGCGCAGCGTCCACGAGGCATTGGTATAGCCAAAGGAAGCGACGAGGTTTGGAATGCCTGAATACATCATGCCTTTATAGTTCAGCAGATTGCCAGGCTCGACCGCCTCGCCATCGACGCTGACTTCTATATTGCCCAAGAAATTCAAATCCAGACCCGTGGCAGAAACCACAACATCGGCCTCGAGCGTTTCGCCCGATTTCAGCTCAATGCCCGCTTCGGTAAACCGCTCGATATGGTCGGTCACAATGTCGGCTTTGCCTTTGCGGATGGACGTGAAAAAATCTCCATCGGGAGCCAAACATACGCGCTGATCCCACGGGTTATATTTTGGCGTCAGATGTTTCTCAATATCAAAGCCTTCGGGCAGCAATTCTGGCAATTCATCCAAAAGGCGCTTTTTCACGGCGTCTGGATATTTGCGGCACATCCAAAAGAAGAAGCGCCCCATAAGCACATTTTTCCAGCGCGTCAGCCCATAGGCCATCATCGCGGGCAAAAACTTGCGGGTGAAATTGGCAAAACCGTCTTCGGCTGGGCGCGCCACGATATAGGTGGGCGAGCGTTGCAGCATTTTCACGTCCACCGCATCGCGCGCCATGGCTGGCACAAGCGTAACCGCCGTCGCGCCAGAGCCGATGACCACGACTTTTTTGCCTTTATAGTCCAAGCCTTCTGGCCAGAATTGCGGGTGAACAATCTCGCCTTTGAAATTGTCGGCGCCGGGGAAATCTGGCTGATAGCCATGGTCGTAATTATAATAGCCCGCGCAACTGTGAAGGAATTTGCAGCTTTGGATATGCTGTGCGCCCGTGGCTTTATCTTCAATTGTTACAAACCATTTGCTGTCGGGGGTCGACCATTTGGCTTGCACGACTTTTTTGCCGAACTGGATGGTTTCATCGAGTTTGCCATCGCTCACCGCGCCTTTGAGATAATCCATAATGGCGGGGGCATCGGCGATGGCTTTGGCTTGTTTCCAAGGGCGGAACGAAAAGCCCAAAGTATACATATCGCTATCTGAGCGCACGCCGGGGTATTTGAACAAGTTCCATGTGCCGCCAATACTGTCGCGCTGCTCGAGGATTTCAAACGAGGCCTTGGGGCTATGTTTCTTCAAGTGAAAGGCCGAGGAAATACCGGAAATACCGGCTCCAATAATCAAGACATCTGTGTGCTTTACATCAGCGGTTTGGACATCTGCGGTTTGGGACTGGCTCATGTGGCTTCCATTCAAATCGTTAAGGGTCTTTTCTAGACTTTAGTATGCCCCGATTGAAAAAAAGGGCAAGCCTTGAGAACGAGACTTTCGACCTATTTCATCGTCGGGATAATGAACGACTGGTCGTCGACATCGCCCGAAGGCCAGCGCTGAGTTACCGTTTTCACTTTGGTGTAGAACTTAATGCCCTCTGGCCCGTGCTGATTGGTATCGCCAAAGGCCGAGCGTTTCCAGCCGCCAAAAGTGTGATAAGCGACCGGCACAGGAATCGGCACGTTAATGCCCACCATGCCAACGTTTACCTTGGAGGCGAACTCGCGAGCGGCCAAACCATTGCGGGTAAAAATAGCCACGCCATTGCCATAGGGATGCTCGGACGGCAGGCGCGCCGCTTCTTCAAGATTTTCCGCACGCACCACTTGCAAAACAGGGCCAAAAATTTCTTCTTGGTAAGACTGCATATCCGACGTCACTTTATCGAACAAAGACGGGCCAATGAAAAAGCCCTCCTCATTGCCTTGCAGGCTGAGACCACGGCCATCGACCAAAAGGTCGGCGCCTTCTTTGACGCCCATCTCGATATAGCTCTCGACTTTGGCGCGATGCGCGGCAGAAACCACAGGGCCGTAATGGGCGTCTGGGTCGCTGGAGACACCAACGGTCAGCTTGGCCATTTCTTCTTGCATACGAGAGATAAATTCATCGGCTGTGTCTTTGCCGACAGGCACAGCCACAGGCAAAGCCATGCAGCGTTCGCCAGCCGAGCCGAAAGCGGCGCCAGAGAAATCGGCAATCACTTGATCCATATCGGCGTCGGGCATAATAATGCCGTGGTTTTTCGCCCCGCCCATGGCTTGCACGCGTTTGCCGTTGGCGGCACCCGTCGAGTAGACATATTGCGCAATATCCGACGAGCCAACGAAGCTCACGGCCTTAATATCTGGATGATGCAATACCGCATCCACGGCCTCTTTATCGCCATGCACCACGTTCAACAGGCCTTCGGGCGCGCCAGCTTCCAGCATCAACTCAGCCAAGCGCACGGGCAGACTTGGGTCTTTTTCCGATGGCTTCAAAATAAACGCATTGCCGCAAGCAATGGCGATGCCGAACATCCACATGGGAATCATGGCGGGAAAGTTAAACGGCGTAATGCCCGCCACAATGCCCAAAGGCTGGCGGGTCGCATAAATATCAATGCCGGGCCCGGCGCCTTCGGTATATTCGCCTTTCAGCAAATGCGGAATACCACAGGCAAATTCGATGACTTCCAAACCGCGCTGAATATCGCCCTTGGCATCGGCAATCACTTTGCCGTGTTCCGACGACAGCATGGCGGCCAGCTCGTCCATATTATCTTCCAGCAATTGCTTGAAAGCGAACATCACACGAGCGCGTCTTTGCGGATTGGTGGCGGCCCATTCGGGTTGCACTTTTTTCGCCGCATCGACGGCAGCTTGCATATCGGCTTCGCCGCCCAAGCAGACGGTGGCCTGAATTTGACCCGTGCTTGGATTATAAATATCGCCATCGCGCGTGGCCGCGCCTCGGGTCGCTTGACCTGCAATAAAATGTTTTACTTCCCGCATGATAATCCCCCTGATGGCTTGAAATTGGCGTCAAACTATCAGGTAAACGCCCTTGCGCCAAATGATAAGTAGCCGCAGGACTAGCTTGTAGCCTCGGCCTCGGCCAAAGCGCTTTTGTTGAAAAACGACACGCTCAAAAGGCTCGGCAAAAGCAACACCGCGCCTAACAAAGCCAATACAAGACCCAGCATGGTGAAGCTGGCAAAACGTTGCAACATCACCAAGTCAGAGGTCAAGAACACGCCCGCACCGAAGCAGAATAAAAACGTCGACTGCACAATCGGGCGACCTGGCACGAAGAGGGCTTGACGCAGAGACTGAATTTGGCCTTCATGCTCGTCCACCAAATGGTGCATATAGCGGTGCAGAATATGAATCGTATCGTCAATCGATAGCCCCATGGTCACACTGGCGATGATGACCGTGGCAAAATCAAACGGGAAGCCGAGCGCGGCGATTGTGCCCATAGTGATTAAAATCGGCAGGCCGCAAGCCATCATCCCCGCCATGGCGAGGCGGAAGTTGAACTCCAAGGTCAGCACGATAAAAATCAGGCAGAAGGTCAAGCCGATGGAGATGAATTGCGTATCCAAAATATAGCCAGACAATTGGCTGAAAAATACCGAATGCCCCGTAAAAATAGGCTCGGGTAGATTTTCTGGCGCGACGAGACGCATCTGTTTTTTCATTTTCTCGACCAAAACTTCCAGCTCGGCCGAGCTCAAATTCGACGTATAGGCGCGCAAATGCTTGCTATCGAAACCAAAGTTCACACTCTCAGCCAAAACATCGCGGCTCTCGGCACTGCGCGACCATTCAGAGAACAAAAGCTCTTGTGCCAATTGGTCGCCTGTCTCGGGATATTGCGAGCCATCCTCGACCAGCGAGCGGTGAATTTGCCCAATGGCGCTGCTATAGCTTTCGGTCGTATGCACCGAGCGCAAATTAACGATTTGCTCTTCCACCGCGAGAATATCGTCAAACGGCTCTATCTCGCGGAAGTAATCGTCTTCTTGCGTCTGATAGACCATGGAGACAACGCCCGAGCCGCCCAATTCATTGTCGACGCGGTCAAAGGCTCGATAAATCTCGGAGTCAGGCTTGAAAAACACATCCAACAGATTGCTTTCGGATTTGGCATTCATTACCAAAGCCACCACGGAAATAAACGTCAGGGCGGCAGCCACGGCAAACGTCACCGGACGATTATTCCCCACCACGCTCCAATCGAGTTGCAGAATTTTATCTGCCGCCCGATCGGGCAAAGACAAATGCGCTTGCCCCCCACGCCGCGTTAAGGCTTGCGGTGTCATCGTATAAAGCCCCAGCATAATGGCGCCCATCATAATGGCGTAGCCCATCAAAATACCGATGAAACTATCGAGGCCAAAATCGCGCAAAGGCGTCAGCTCGGAGAAATAAAACACCCCAAAGCCGACCGCGCTGGTGACACTTGTGGTCAAACACGGCAGCCACGTGGCGTCGATTGTTTCGCGCATAATGTCGGCCACCGAGGTCGTCTTCTTGGCCAAATCCACGGCATTATCCCAATAGCGAATAATATGCAGACTATCGGCCACCACAATCACCGACAACATAACCGGCAGAGCCAGCGCAATCACAGTGAGGTTATGCCCCAAGGTTTGCATGATGGCCATGGCCACGCTAACCGAAGTGACGGCAACGCCCAAAACCAAAGCGGTTTTCCAGAGGCGGCCAAATAAAGAGTATAAAAATACCGCAATGCCAATGCCGGCCAGCGCCAAAATCGTTGCCAATTCTTGCTTGTTCGATTCATCCAACGAATATTTCAAATAGCCATCGCCGGCAATCTGGCTATCTGCGAGGAGCGCGTTTTCGCCGGCCAAAGCCATAATTTCGCGCACCAGTTCTTGGCGATCGAAGGGGCGGCCTGCCGTGTCTTGTTTGACGATAAAGGAGCCTAATTTGGCGTCTTGCGACAATAGGCGTCCCATAAATTCGCTATCTTTAAATTTGGCTTCCAGCGCCGCCAAATCTTTCAACTGACCTTTTTCAAGCGCTTCACGATAGGTGGTGATGAGCAAAGTGCCTGTGTCGTCTGACATAATCAGGCTGGCGTCATAGACCGAGACGACATCGACCACATTGTCGATTTTCTTGGCGGCGTCCGCGAAAGCAATCGCGTCTTGATAGCCGCGTTGTGTGAACAGATTATCGGCTTTGAACAAGAACATCGTGGCTTCATATTGGCTGAATTGATCGGCCAACATATCGCGCGCGATTTGATGCGGATTATCGGCTTCTAGCCAATTATCATTATCATATTGCAGCCCACGAGACTGGTGAAGCCCAAGGGCAAAAATAGCGATCCAGAGGGCAAACCCAGCCAGAATGGTCACAAGACGTCGTGACATGGGTTTCCCCTCCAAATTAACTTACCGCTTTAGAACAGGTAATTGATACCAAAGGAGGCATAACCGTCGCCTTCTGCGCTTTCATAACCTTCGGTTTCAATTTCTTCCGCGCCTGTGACATCCAGTGCCATGCCGCCAAAGAAGCCAACTTCCAGCTTCTCAAAATAACGCCAGCCCGCACTTAGCCCGAAACCAAAGTTTTGACCAAACGAGCCGAAACCAAAGCCTGCATAGCCCTGTTTTTCATCTCCCAACAAACGCACCGCGTTCAAGATAGGCAAAGTGTCATCACTATCCTCATCTTGGTCATCCAGCAAAGCGCGGTCTAGCCCTTTGCGCCAAGCTTCTTCTTTCGCGGTTGCGCCCTCTTGGGTGCGGTTGACCACTTGCAAGTTCAGCAACCAGCGGTCGCCTTTATAAACCATGCCAACGCCTTGCATAATCGTGTCTACATTGACGTAAGGCTTGCCTTGATTTTCAGCTACGAGCTGTTGATAAATTGGCAGAAATCTCTCGTCATGCGCATAATTGCCGCCACCGTCCGGCAGGGCATCTAGCTCAAGCTCACCCTCCACCAAAGTGCGCTCAAGAATAAAGGTCCAACGATCGGAAACCCGATACGATAATTCGATCGCCATGGCTTCCAAATTGCCAAAGCGAAGACCTTCGTCTTCGTCAAGCGCGTAAGTATCATAAGGCGAATTGGCACACTCGGTTGGAGCGTCGCCGCTTGCAAAGAAGTCGGCGCAATCAAATCTTTTAAGCCTGGCTTCGCGAAGCGGGTCATCATTGGTTTCCGCCCCTTCAATTTGGGTCACGCCGAACGTGAAGCGGTCGCCAAAATACATGGCTCGCACAACACTCAAATCACTTTCGCTAATATCGCGCAGGGTTGCCACTTGTTCGACTTGTCCGCCCGAAGCCCCCGGTGTTGGCGCGAAATTAATGAAGCCACCTTTCAGCTGAGCAAAATCTTCAAACCGTTGCTGACTGGCAGGGTCAATCCGCATCTCAGGGATTGAAGTCATCGATAGCTCAAAGTTAGACGTTGGAAACAGGCTGACTTGAAGACCATCTTGCGCGTAAGCTTTATCTGCTTTCGTCGTCTTGGTTTTTGTGCCGGTTGATTTCAACGGCGTTGCGAACATCAAAGGCGAGAAAATATCAAACTGGCCCAAAACAATTGGCTGGCGTCCAACCCGCAAAGTCGCGAAAGACGTCGGCTCCCACTGCACATAGCCTTCTGTGAGCTCACTGAAACTATCATCGATTGTCCGTTCAATCGAAGCCGCCAGCCAATCGCCATCCTCACCAACAACATTTGCGCAGTTCTGCTCGTTATAAATCTGCTGGTCGGGAACACTGTTTAAATCATTATCGGCAAGCAAACCGCGACCCTGACAATCTTGCAATTGACCCTTCGAGCCGTCTCGCAGCTCAAGCGTATAGATGTTCTCATAACTGCCTACATCGACCGACAGAGCCGTTTTAATATTTGCAACCCGTGGCAGGTCAAATTCTAGGGAAATCCCTTGAATGGTTTTATCGGCCGCGTCACTTGTGCCGCCATTGGCGCCCAGGGTCACGCCCACATATTGGCCGAGGTTTTCTAAAAACCCAGCCGAGCTGGAACTATCGTCTGCGGTTTCGATTTCAAAACCACCGTCATCTGGCGGCAGGCCCTGCGCATGGGCTGGGTTCAAGGTGCCATAACCAAGCGTGCCGACCAAAGCGGCAAACATAAGGGATTTATTCAACATAATACTCTCTCCAGGGCTTTTTAATTGGCCTTCAGGCCTTTTAGGCCGACATCATTATCTCCAAAATTAACTTTCACATCAATCTTAGAGCGATCCATGGTGGAAGACCCACCGGTTTTCAAATTGCTCATCACCGAGAGAGCGACAACTAATTCGCCTGCGACTTTGCTAACCTTGCGGTTGGCAAGGCGCTTCAATTCTTTGCCCGAACGGTCGTAGAACGACACGCTACGAACAATATTCGTCGCTTTATCAATCGTCGTATAATATTTCGAGTAAGCATCGTCCTTATCGACGGGGACACTCTCGATGACAAAAAACTTATCATTCTGCTGAAAAACCTTATGCGCATCTTGGTCGAGCGTGCGGCCGGCGATATCGCTATACGAAAAATCCGAGCCCATAAAGCTGCCGTCTTGTTCGGAAGCCGACAATTGCTTCACGCTTTTCAGCGATGGGAAATATACCCATTGTTTTTTCACTTGTGATTTTTGGTTGGTTTGCGACGCAAGGCCGACGCCTTTTACATTGGCGGGCTTAAAAAACTTGGCGAGACTGCGTTTAAAGTCAGGCGTATTCTTCGTGCGAAGCTCAAAGAAGCGTTCACGCTCACGACCCTTTTTATCCAGCATGCTCAAGCGCACGGTGGCCTTGGACTGCGGGAAAATATCTGACTGCTTATAAACGCGGGCCATTACCTCTCGTCCCGTCTCCGCGCTCGCGGCATAAACAGAAGAGGAAATGGCCAGAATGGCGGCAAGCGCGAAGCACGCGCGGGAAACACTAGTAAACATATCAACTCTCCAAACGAATGCGCCACTCTATGTCTGAAGTCAGAGAAAGTCCAGAAGCAGACACATAATCTCAATAGACGTGATTATATTGCCACGAAAGCAAACATCGCCTTCAAAACCCAAGGCGCGCCCACCGCTTAGGTATCCAGCCCCTCGCGCAAGACTTCCAGCTCTAGCCATTCTTCCTCGGCTGCGGCCAAATCGGCTTGGGCTTTGGCCAGTTTTTTTACCGCCACATCGAAAGTCTCTGGCGCTTTGGTAAACAGCTCGGCATCGGCCAATAGGGCTTGCGCTTTTTCGATAAGCTTGGCCAAAGCCTCCATTTCGGCCGGCAATTTCTCCAGTCGAAACTTGTGCTTATAGCTCATTTTCCCTTGCGGTTTCTCGGCCTTTGGAGCCTTGCCGGGCGCTGCGCCCTCGGCCTTGGACAGCGCGCTTGGCTCGTTGGCCTTGTCTTGGTTTTTAAGCTTGGCCTTTTGCTGCCCCTTCATATCGGAATAGCCGCCCGCATATTCGAGCCATTTGCCCTCGCCCTCAGCGTTAAACACGCTGGTCACTGTGCGGTCGAGAAAGTCGCGATCATGGCTGACCAAAATAACCGTGCCTTCATAGGCGCCAATCATTTCTTGCAAAAGGTCGAGCGTCTCCAAATCCAAATCATTGGTTGGCTCATCCATCACCAATAGATTGGAGGGCTGGCGCAGGCCGCGCGCCAAAAACAGCCGCGCCTGCTCGCCACCCGATAGCACCGAAACGGGCGTGCGCATTTGAGCGGGATGAAACAGGAAGTTTTTCATATAGCCAATGACATGCATGCTGTCGTCGCCCAACGGCACACGGTCGCCCGAGCCATCGGTCAGCGCGTCCTTCACATTCCAGTCTTGTTTAATGCCCACGCGCTGCTGGTCGAGCAGCAGCGGCGTGAGGTTTTTGCCCAAGCGCACATTGCCGCTATCGGGCGCCAGCTTGCCGAGCAGAATATTCAGCAAAGTGGTTTTACCCGCGCCATTGGCGCCGATAAGCCCAATGCGCGCACCGCGTTTTATTTGCGTGCTGAAATCCTCAACGATTTTCTTCTCGCCGAACGCCTTGTGAATTTCATCGGCCTTGACCACCAGCTTGCCCGATTGCGCGCCAGCCTGCATCACGGCTTCCATATCGCCTTGGGGGCCGCTATAATCGCGTTGTTGTTTGCGTAAACTCGACAAATCGCCCATGCGCTTGACATTGCGCTTACGCCGCGCCGTCACGCCATAGCGCACCCAATCTTCTTCGCGAGCAATCTTGCGCGCCAATTTATGCTGCTCGCTAGCCTCGCGCTCCAGCTCCTCGTCGCGCCAGTCCTCGAAAAACGCAAAGCTCTTGCGCATAATTTTGGTTTTGCCGCGGTCGAGCCAAACCGTTTGATTGGCCATATTGGACAGAAAGCGTCGGTCATGGCTGACCAGAACCAGCGCCGAGTTAATCTGGCGCAAGGCTTGCTCGAGCCATTCGATGGCGGGCAGATCCAGATGGTTGGTTGGCTCATCGAGCAGCAGGATTTCGGGCTGCGTGGCCATGGCTTTGGCCAAAGCCACGCGCCGCCGCTCGCCGCCAGACAGAGGCGCCAAATCGGCTTCGGGCGTGACATGTAAATCGGCCATCAACTGAAAGGCGCGTTGGCGGTCTTCATTGTTCAACACGTCTTGCAGCACATAGTCTTCGGCGGTTTTAAAGCCGTCGAAACTTGGGTCTTGCGCCAGATATTCAATGGCAATGCCAGGCTGGACAAAGCGCTCGCCGTCATCGGCATCGACGAGGCCAGCGATGATTTTCAGCAGGGTAGATTTGCCCGAGCCATTGCGCCCGACCAAGCAAATGCGGTCTTCGCGGCTAACCGATAGGCCCGCGCCATCCAGCAAGGGTTGCACCCCATGTGTAAGGTGGATGTCATCGACATAAAGAATGGGAGGGCTGGCGGCCATAAAAAAAGCTGACTTTCGAAATGCAGGAAGCGCATCTATAGCCTGTCGCAAGGGGTGTGGGAATGGGGAAACGTTTTATTCACACTCTTAGTCTCAGACTGGACAGATTAGACCAAGAGTAGACAATGCCCCGAATGCTATGTAGCTTTAAGTATCAAATAAAAATAAAAAGGATAGAAAAATGAATGTTTTAAAATATTGCCTATTTGTTTCCTTGGTGGCCTTCCCTGTTGCCGCGCAGGAAAGCCTGCACCAAGGTTCGGTTTCTTATGCCATTACATCCGGTGACGGTGAAGACGGTGACCTGGATACGGATGTCGACACCACCACCTTCGAGGGTGAGTATTTCGTCTCCGATAAAGTGAGCCTTGAATTGAATTTTCTCGACCACGAAATCCAATACGATTTTTACCTCGATAATGAACTTTGCCAAACAGATAAGGTGGAACTTGGCGCGACCTACCATTCGAGTCGCGTTGACGTCCTCGCTGGCACGGGAGCCGGATATAGTGTTGGTGTTAGAACAAGCGATACATCCACCGATTGCAAAAGTGACGTTCCAGATTCACAAACAAGCACGTCAGACGAACCCAACGAATACTTTGATTTCACCTATGGTCGGGGGCTTGGCAATGGCTTGAGCTTCGAGGCTTATCTTTCAACGAATGTGGACGACCTTTTCGATGACCGAGAAATCGGCCTAGGGTTGACCCAAACATTTGGATCTAACTTCGGCCTCAGCGGTACTTATGTGACAACTGAAGCAGCCGAAGATGACCTCGTGTATACGCAAGATTCAACGGCTTTCAGGATTTCGGCTAGTTATTATTTCTAGGCCTAACTCGTGTAAGGCGCCAGATACCTTAGTTGCCGACGCGGCATCTTTGTCGCGTCGTCTTTTTTGCGCCCGATCCCTCATATTTGCGGGGGTAGGATTTGAACCTACGACCTTCAGGTTATGAGCTTGACGAGCAGCAACGGTAATCAAAAATTCTATTTGCGGCGTTCTCCAAGCAATACTTTCTCAGCGTCGCCCTTAAACTGAAAGCTTAAGTAAAGCAAATATGCCGCCAGATAAGGTGCTCCGAGAAAAAACCCACCAATTCCTAAAGTAATTCCTTTGCGTGTAAAATCATTCCGCCACGCAATCCAAAATCCCGACATTAGCAAAAACATTAGGAAATCTAGATTGAATTGCCCTTGCCAATTCAGCTCCCCTATTTCACCAAAGAAGCTCGGTAGCAAGACAATTACTCCAAACTCAGAAACCACAGGAAACGTGTAGAGACTAACCGTCGCTATAATAAAAGCGAGAAAAAACCTATACATAAACATTAGCGCACTCCTTCCTAAATCATCAATAACATATCAAACGAAAGTGGCTGGGAGAACATATATTGTGTAGCAAAGGGGCGATCATCTACAAGATGTATCGAAAACCCAAGAGTAGGCAAATATTCTGGCTCCTCTAGTTTCATTAAATAAAAGTTTATAGGTAGTTTATAGGTAGCAGACACAAAAAAACCGCCCCTAAAGGGCGGCTTAGTTATTTGTTTTTATTCGGTTTTTGGTTGCGGGGGTAGGATTTGAACCTACGACCTTCAGGTTATGAGCCTGACGAGCTACCGGGCTGCTCCACCCCGCGATAATTGACTTACCGAGCAAAACGCGCCCGTGAAGTGAGGACGTTGTAACACAAAATATCCTTTTGCCTAGAGGCTTCTCACCAAATCTCAAAAATAATTAGCCAATCCGCCCCTCGCATGGCATCTAGTTACAATCAGCTCGACATTTGTTAAGCTCCCCCAACCAAACACCCTCGCGTAACCGATTAAAGACCCCCTGCCATGCCGATGAATGAACCGCTATTTCACAAGCAAGCCCTCGTTTTAAACGTCGAAGATGCCATTGGCATGGGCAATCGCAGATGGGTGTTTCAACATCCTGATAACCCCAACCTATGCATTAAAGTGGCGCGCGCGGCGCATATTCGCGAGCAATTGAATGCCAAAGGCGGCCTCTACAAACTTATGCCGACCACTTGGCGCGATGACAATGTTCTGGAAGCACGCGCCTATAGGCAAAAAGCGCTAAGCACGGACAACGCTTATGTTTGGCAGCACTTGCCGCATATGCTGGGCTGGCAGGAAACCAATTTAGGGCCAGGTCTGGTGTTTGATTATTATACTGACCCGCAAGGCAAACCCGCCCCCAATTTACAGTCTGTGCTGAAAACCCAAGGCATGACGCCCGAGCTGGCGGTGGCGGTGCAAAACCTTCACGCCTATATTTTAAAGACACAGATTTGGATGCGCCATCCAGGCCCACCGAACATTGTTTGGGCCGCAGATGGCCACCTAAAGCTTATCGATTGCCTCGGCACCTATACAATGGGCTGGCAGCACCGCATTGCGATGTTCCGCCAAAAGCGCCTCGAGCGCCATTGTACCTATCTAGATACCACCATAGCCAGAACGCTCCGCTAAAGCGCAAAGCAAACGCAAGGCGCAAGTAACCATCAACTGGCAGGATTAAAATGTCAGGGGATATGTGAATTGTGAAGAAGAGTACAGAAACTGTTTCATATTCCGCAGACCTGGCAACGACCTACTCTCCCACACCTTAAGATGCAGTACCATCGGCGCTAAAGCGTTTAACTTCCGAGTTCGGGATGGGAT